>Ga0081539_10000120_pt1 | contig 183566 bp, 133 predicted proteins | sample TabmetS4T2R2_FD_71023 | JGI IMG/M metagenome (GOLD analysis project Ga0081539, IMG submission 71023) | Tabebuia heterophylla rhizosphere microbial communities from the University of Puerto Rico - S4T2R2 | ecosystem: Host-associated > Plants > Roots > Rhizosphere ... | reverse complement strand
GAAGATTTTTCTCCATTAAGCGGCAGTAATTATTACCGTTTAAAACAAGTTGATAAAGATGGCAAAACAACATTTTCAAAAACTGTGTTTGTTCATTTTGCAAAACCAACTTCAATAAAACTCTATCCTAATCCTATAAAAGATATTCTCACAATTGAAGGTCTAAATGCAAACGCAAAAACAACCATTTCAATTATTGATTTGGAGGGAAATGTTCTTGCAAAAACAACTGCTACAAACAACACTTACACTTGGAACATTAAGCAATTGCCTGTTGGAAATTATTATGTAAGAATAGAAGCGGATAAGAAAATTACAACAATGAAGTTGGTGAAGGAATAAAGTGATTATAGTAGAAAGCGCAATTTAATAATTTCGCGGTTCGCGGCTTGTATGGCGAACTCTTAAAATTCTGATTTCAGCTTTTCCAACATAATAAGCAATGCGATAACGATGTAACTCAAAGGTTCGATAATTGCCATCATTATTTTCTTTGTATTTATCGGGAGAATATATTTCAGGATTATCTGACAGGTCTTCTATTTTCTGCAGTATTTCTTTTCTAACTTTTTCTGCATTCTGAATTGAATCTTTTGCAATATAGTCAATAGCCTTATTAAACTGCCGCAATGCTATTGTGTCCTATCGCAATTTTCTATTTGTCATTCAGCCAGTTTTTGACATCTGCACCACTTCTTCATGTGTGTAAAATTCACCTTTATCCATTCGTTGCATTGCATCTTCTATCTCTTTGTTATACTGCTTAAGGTTTATGGGGACAGCATCTTCTTTTAACTGCACATAATTTTTAGCGACACTTAATAGAGACTCTTTTTCATTCACTGTAAGTAATGTCCAGTATTTGCCAAATTCTTTATCTATTGAGATTATTTCCATTACAAGCTTTTTACAAATTTAACCCAAAAATTTTTTTCGCATGTTAGGAGAAAAAGCTAAATTAATTTTTCTAAAACATTTTCACATTTTAAAAGCAAAGTATTGCAATAGTAAGGCTTAATAAGAACAAACGCTTTCCATAAAATTTGTATTTTCCGCACGGAAAAATAATTTTGGCTATCAGTACAAAACCATCCATACTCGATTCACCCATTGAATATTTAAAAGGTGTAGGACCTTTGCGCGGCGACTTACTTAAAAAGGAACTCGGCATCTTTACCTTTCGCGATTTGCTTGAACATTTCCCTTTGCGCCACGTTGATAAAACTGTTGTAAATAAAATAAGAGACATTACCTCTGCAACAGATTATATACAAGTTGCAGGAACAGTTACAGATATTGAAATAATCGGCACACGAGGTTCAAGAAGAATGGTTGCAACACTAAAAGATAAAACAGGTACAGTCGAATTGGTTTGGTTTCAAGGCATAAGCTGGATACAAAAAATGTTGCACGAAGGCAAAGATTATCTTGTTTATGGAAAAGTAAGTTTCTATAACGGATATCAAATAACGCATCCCGAAATTGAGTTGCTTACAGAGGCAACAGCAGAAGGAAAAAATTATTTGGAGCCTGTTTATCCCACAACAGAAAAACTAAGAGCGAAATCATTAAACGGAAGGCAGATTGGTAAATTAACTGCAGCGTTACTTCCGCAGTTATCAGAAAAAGATATTCCCGAAAATATTCCTTCAGCGATTTTACAAAAATTAAAACTGGTAAGCCGTTACAAAGCTTGTTGTGATATTCATTATCCAAAATCTCTTCAGGATTATGAAGCAGCTTTAAGGCGTTTAAAATTCGAAGAACTTTTTCTTGCGCAATTGCGTTTACAGCTTACAAAACTAAAACGGCACAGAACAAGCAAGGGCGCTAAGTTTGAGAAAGTGGGCGATTTGTTCAATACATTTTACTCAAAATATTTGCCCTTCGAATTAACCGGTGCACAAAAACGAGTGCTGAAAGAAATAAGAACAGACACTGCACAAGGACATCAAATGAATCGTTTGTTGCAAGGCGATGTTGGAAGCGGCAAAACCATCGTTGCATTGTTATGTATGTTGCTTGCTGCAGATAACGGTTATCAAAGTTGCATGATGGCGCCAACAGAAATTTTAGCAAGGCAGCATTTTGAAAGTCTGCAGCATCTTTTGAAAGATATGCCCGTAAATATCCGTTTACTTACAGGCAGCACCCGCTCTGCTGAAAGAAAAGAAATCTCCGAAAAACTTTTAAATGGTTCTGTGCAAATGCTGGTAGGTACACACGCTGTTATTGAAGAATCTGTTCAATTCAAAAATCTTGGCTTTGCTATTGTTGATGAGCAGCACCGTTTTGGTGTTGCGCAAAGAGCGCAGTTGTGGAAGAAAGCAGAGATACCACCACATGTTTTGGTGATGACTGCAACACCTATTCCGCGAACACTTGCAATGACTGCATACGGCGACCTTGATTACAGTGTTATGGATGAGTTGCCCCCAGGTCGCCATCGGGTAACAACTGTGCACCGTTATGAATCAAAACGTGCACAAGTAATGGATTTTATAAGAACTGAAATTGATAAGGGGAGACAGGCATATATTATTTATCCTTTGATAGAAGAAAGTGAAAAGTTGACCTACGAAGATTTAATGCAAGGTTATGAGCAGGTAAAAAGTTTTTTTCCCGAACCGAAATATAGCATCAGCGTTGTGCATGGTCGCATGCCTGCCGAACAGAAAGAAGTTAATATGCAACGCTTCGTAAAAAACGACACACAGATAATGGTTAGCACAACCGTTATTGAAGTGGGCGTTAATGTTCCCAACGCAACGGTAATGTTGGTAGAAAGTGCAGAGAAATTTGGATTATCGCAGTTACATCAATTGCGGGGACGTGTTGGTCGTGGTGCCGATAAAAGTTATTGTGTTCTTTTAACAGGGAGCAAAGTAAGTAACGAAGCATACGCACGTATAAAAACAATGTGTGCCACAAATGATGGCTTTGCAATTGCAGAAAAAGATTTGGAGTTGCGCGGTCCGGGTGATATTGAGGGCACACGTCAAAGCGGTATGTTAAACTTTAAGCTGGCGAGTATAGTCAATGACAGGGACTTGTTAGATTTGGCGAAATACTATGCCGAAGAACTTTTAAAGAACGATGAAGACCTAACCAGTGAAAAAAATCTCCCGCTAAAAAATTATCTTTTATCGCAAAAAGGAAAAACGTTGTGGAGTAAAATTTCCTGACAACAATTCAATTGTGTTTGCGTTAAATAATTTGTGAGGGTGAATAGTTTGAATGTTCTATTGTTTGAATGTTTAAAAGTTGAAACTAATGAACTAACAAGACTTTGAAACATTCAACTTTCAAACAGTCAAACGTTCAAACAATCAAACCAAACCTTTCATCGAAAAACAAAAAAATGACAGTAGAAAAACATTATTGCACATACTTTATTCGTAACTTTTAAAAAAATATTTGCTTGAGCCCGTTTATAAGATTTTGCACCGGAATTATTTTTTTGCTTGCTGTTAAACCCTCGGTGGCGCAAACCATGGAATACGTGGAAAATAAAGGTCAATGGGATAGTAAGGTAAAATTCACAAGCGACTTGGGTGGAACTGTTTTTTATTTACAACAACAGGGCTACAAGGTTGCATTACATAGTATAGCCGACATCGAAAAAATTGAAGAAGCATATTCCGGTCACTCGCATAAAAGTATCGGTCAGGTTTCTTCATCACGTGTTGATAACAGCACTACTCCGTCATCTCCTGCAAACAACCATCCCACTCCTTCAAAACAACTCATTCTGCATTCTCATGCTTACGAAGTAAATTTCGCAGGTGCTTCGCTCAATGCAAGAATAATTCCTGATAAGCCACTCAATACTTTCAACAATTATTATATCGGGAGCGATCGTTCCAAATGGGCTGCTCATTGTAAAATCTATCAGGCGGTTACTTATGAAAATATGTATCCGGGGGTAGATGTAAGATATTATACAGGCGGCGGCAAAATAAAATATGACCTTATTGTACATCCCGGCGCAGACGTTAGTAAAATAGCACTTGAATTTAATGGCGTAAATGCGCTTTCCGTAAAGGATGGAAATTTGATTGTAAAAACATCGTTGGGTGAAGTATCAGAACTAAAACCTTACTCTTACCAGCTTGATGCAAAGGGACGATCTGATGTTGATGCAAAGTATGTTATTGATGGTAACAAGGTTCGTTTTAAATTAGGCGAGTTCTCAAAAACTGCAACTTTAATTATTGATCCTACTCTGATATTTTCTACGTTTACCGGCAGTGCCACAGATAATTGGGGCTACACAGCAACTTATGATGCAAGCGGAAATTTTTATGCCGGTGGTATTGCATTTGGTACAGGTTATCCTACCAGTGTTGGCGCATATCAGCAAACTTTTGGCGGAGGAACTAATGAAGGACAATTGGCGCCTCATGATGTAGCCATCATCAAATTAAGTTCTGATGGTTCGCAACGTTTGTATGCCACTTATCTTGGCGGTAATGGTAATGACCAGCCACATAGTCTTGTTGTAGACAATCAAGGAAATCTTGTGGTTGCCGGGCGTACAAGTTCCGGAAATTTTCCAACTACAGCTCCTCTTATCGGTACAGGAGGTGGCTTTGATATTTTTATTTCTAAATTTAGTGTTGATGGGTCAATACTGATTGGCTCACGAAGAATTGGCGGCACTGCTGATGACGGCGTTAATATTCGTTCAAAAGAAATAAAGAATGCTTCAAGCATTTCACGCAATTATGGCGATGATGCGAGAAGCGAAGTGATTGTTGATAAAAGCAATAACATTTATCTCGCATCTTGCACTCAATCTTCTGACTTCCCTCTTCAAAATGCTTTTCAAGGCACATTTGCAGGTGGTTTGCAAGATGGTGTAGTTATAAAAACAAGTCCCGATTTAAACAATATTTTATTTAGTTCTTTTCTTGGCGGCAATGGTGATGACGCTTGTTTTGTTTTAGCGCTTAACCCTCTTAATAATAATCTTTATGTTGGCGGTGCAACCACCAGCAATAATTTAAAAGCAACTACCACCAACACTCCTCAAATCGTGCACAATACTTTTCAAGGTGGTATTTGTGATGGTTTTGTATCTATTATCAATAATGGCGGTGCCATACCTTCTCAAATAAAAACATGTTATATCGGCACATCAGGAAATGATATGCTGTATGGAGTGCAGTTCGATAAATATGGCTTTTTATATGTAACTGGAACCACAACCGTTGCCTTTCCGCTTGTAGGTAATCCTGCATTTGATAGTCAGGCAAATGGAAGGCAATATATCACCAAAATAAAGAGTGATTTAAGTGGCGTTGTTTATTCAACCAATTTTGGCAAAGGACAAAGTGCACCTGATATTTCAATTACTGCATTTCTTGTTGATCGCTGCGAAAATGTTTATGTTGCCGGATGGGGCGGCGGTTTGGATATAGCACTTGGTTTTCCCAATGCCAATACAAATAGTTTATCGGTTACCTCAAACGCTATACGATCCAGCACTGATGGAAGTGATTTTTATTTTTTCGTTCTTGAAAAAAATGCCTTAAGCCAGTTGTATGGTACTTTCTTTGGTAATCTTGATACGCAGAAGGATGTAGGCGATCACGTAGATGGCGGCACAAGCCGGTACGACAGAGAAGGTGTTATATACGAAGCTATGTGTGCCAACTGTAATAAAATAGGAATATTTCCAACAACGCCGGGTGTATGGTCGCCAAGCAATCAAGCAACAGTTCCTGCTTATTGTAACGAAGCTGCTGTAAAAATTGCTTTCGAAATGGCGGGTGTTGGTTCCGGCGTTCAATCTGCAATTAATGGTGTGAAGGGGGATACTTCAGGATGCATACCGCTTACTGTTGTGTTTACTGATACAATTGGCACAGGTAAAAAATTTATATGGAGTTTTGGTGATGGCACTCCAGATACAACTACTACCGTAAAATCTGTAACACACACTTACAATAGTCTCGGTACATTTCGCGTAAGACTTATATCCATTGATTCTACTACCTGTAATATTTCCGATACCTCGTATCTCAACATGCGCGTTCGGGATGACCAGGCTTTTATAAGTTTTACTTATGCTAAATTGGCGCCATGTGATGCGCTCAAGTATCAATTTAATAATACTTCCACAGCACCGGCAAACAAGCCATTTAACTCACAAAGCTTTGAATGGGTGTTTGGAGATGGCACTACAGTTATCACCGATCAAGCTTCTATAACACATAGTTATGCTGCGCCCGGAACATATAACGTTGTGTTGCGCTTAATTGATACAGCATATTGTAATTATCCCGATTCAGCTGCCAAACAATTACGTGTTGCAGCCAATGTAAAAGCACAGTTCGAAACGCCTGCTGCGGGTTGCGTTCCCTATAATGCAATATTCACCAATACATCGCTTGCAGGTCAGGAGTTCTTCTGGAATTTTGATGATGGCACTACATCTACAGAGGAAAGTCCAACTCATACGTATAATGCCACAGGCACATATACCGTAAAGTTGATTGTAAAAGATACTTCGACTTGCAATAAGATTGACAGCACTCAACAAACTATAACGGTAAGTGATAAACCAACAGCAGGGTTTTCATATACACCCACCACACCTAAAGAAAACACCCCATTTGAATTTACTAATTTATCAACAGGAGCTACATTGTATAAATGGCTTTTTGATGATGGCGATTCTGTGGTAACAACCAAACGCGATACGCTTGTTACACATATTTATAATGCTACCGGAACCTACAATGTATGTCTTGTTGCTTACAATATTTATGGTTGTACAGATACTTTCTGTCAGCCGGTGCAAGCTATCATTGTTCCTTTGGTTGATGTGCCAAATGCGTTTACCCCCAATGGAGATGGTGTAAATGACTACGTTACAGTAAAAGGATATGGCATACAAAAAATGGATTGGCGCATTTATAACAGATGGGGGCAATTAATCTATCGCTCAGGAAGTACAAAGACAGGTTGGGATGGAAGATATAATGGCGTTTTGCAACCACAGGAAGTTTACGTGTATGTACTCGATATAACATTCACCGATGGCACCAATTACCGTAAGAAAGGTGATATTACTTTATTAAGATAGAGAGATATTCTGAATCGTGAGACGTGAGAATGGTCAATGAAGAATTGTCAATAATGAATAGTAAACATGTAAAAAGCTTTAAACACTCACTACTCACCACTCACTACTCACTACTTACGAAAAGATACGACATCACATAGTTGACTTTAATAACGGAGGGCAGATGTATGAAGAAGACGAATTATTTTCTAACGAGTTGTTTTATTGCAGTTGTAAGCATTTTACATTACTCAGCAAATGCACAGGATTTGCATTTTTCACAATATTTCAATTCACCTTTATTGGTTAACCCTGCCAACACCGGCTTTGCTCCCGATGTTGATTGGCGGGTTGGAATTAATTATCGCAATCAATGGGCGAGCATTACGCCTAACCCATACAAAACAATGAGCGCATGGGGCGATGTTCAGGTTTTCAATGACCGTTTTGAAAGCGGCTGGGTTGGTATTGGCGGCGCGTTGCTGCGCGATGTTGCAGGAAGCGGCGGTCTTACTTCTACAAAAGGATTTGCATCGGTTGCATACCATCAACTTTTGGGTTTCAACAGCCTTTTAAGCGGTGGATTTAATATTGGATTTGCAAATAAAAGAGTTGACTTCAGCAAGCTTACATTTGATAATCAATGGAACGGAAAATTTTTCGATGTCACCATACCAAGCGGTGAAAGCTTTGCCTATAATTCAGTTACTTATTTGGATATACAGGCAGGTTTAAACTATGCTTACTTCCCTTCTGAAAATGCTTACTTCAATGCGGGTTTTAGCGCCATGCATCTGAACAGACCACGCGAATCTTTTTTCTCCAATAAAAGAGAAGACACCCGTATTAGCCCTCGCCTCACTATGTTTTTAAACGGCAGTTTTAAAGTAACCCCTATGTGGATTGTAAATCCCAACGTTTATGTAAGCAAAATGGCAAATGCTTATGAAGTGGTTGGGGGCGCAAATGTTCATTATAACTTAAGCGGCGACGGCACTTCGCAACTCATTGGCGGGTTGTATGTGCGGTTAAAAGATGCGTTTATACCAATGGTGGGTTATCAATGGAACGATCTTGCCATAACCATTAACTACGATGCCACCAGTTCAACACTGGGCACATACAATCAAACACAGGGTGCTTATGAAATTTCAATTGTAAAAACCGGTATATTCAGCAATCGTGGCAAAGATGTAAAATGCCCGACGGTAAGTTTTTAAAAAAGATGTGCTTCAATAGAAGTAATTTTTTCGCAAGATTGCTTATCGCATGTTTTTAGTTACACGGTATTGTTGTGATGTTTGAGTTGAGTCTACTCACTGCCATGAATATTTTTCAACGTTCTCAACTAAATTTAATTAAACAATTTGATATTAGTAACTTACCACCTCTCCCCTTTTCGCTCAATCAAAGTTCCGAACCCTGAAGTGAGTGACCCCGAGGCAGCACACAACCTTTCTCGGGGCAGGCACAACAGGCGATCACCAAAGATTCTTCTGCTCATTCAATAAAAAAATTCATCAGAAAAAATTCATTGCAAATTCTTTCTTTGTAACTTTTAGAAAAATTCCCGATTGAACTATTTTCTAAAATTTTGCCTATACCTTTTTTTATTGCTTGCCATTAAACCCACTCTTGCACAAACCATGGAGTATGTCGAAAACAAAGGTCAATGGGATAGCAGGGTTAAGTTTAGAAGCGATATGGGAGCCAGCGTTTTCTTTTTACAACAACAAGGATATAAAGTTTTGTTGTATAACAAAGATGATCTCGAAAAAATTGCGGTAGCATATTCAGGGCACTCTCATTCTTCGCAAGGGCGGGTATCTTCTGTGCATATTGATAACAGCAACACATCACCTGCAAATAATACACCTGCTTCCTCGCAAAAAATCATCTTGCATTCGTTTGCTTATGAAGTAAATTTTGCAGGCGCTTCTTTTAATGCAAAAATAATTCCTGATAAAGCGCTTCACACTTACAATAACTATTATATCGGCAATGATTCATCAAAATGGGCTTCTCATTGCAACTTGTATGGCGCGGTTACCTACGAAAATATATATCCGGGAATTGATGTAAGATATTATAGCGGCAACGGCAAAATAAAATATGACCTTATAATACATCCCGGCGCCGATGTAAATAACATAGTGCTTGAATTTAACGGCGTTGACGGGCTTGCTGTAAAAAAAGGAAACCTTATTGTAAAAACATCCTTAGGCGAGGTTTCTGAATTGAAGCCTTACGCTTATCAATATGATGCAAATGGAAGAAAAGATGTTGACGCGGCATACACTATTTACGGAAACACAGTTCGTTTTAAATTAGGCAACTTCTCGAAGAATGCCACATTAATTATTGACCCCACACTTATATTTTCAAGCTTTAGTGGAAGCAGAGCCGACAACTGGGGATATACTGCTACTTACGATCATAGCGGCAATTTTTATGCAGCGGGCATCGTATTCGGAGCAGGCTATCCAACAACAAATGGAGCTATTCAGCAAACATTTGCCGGCGGAACAACTGAAACCGGTCTTAGTCCCTACGACATAGCTTTGATAAAACTTAGCTCTGATGGCTCACAGCTTCTTTATGGAACTTACATTGGAGGCACTACAGGTAACGAACAACCGCATAGCCTTGTGGTGGACAACCAAAACAATCTGATTATTGCAGGACGTACCAATTCTGATGATTATCCTTCACGTTCTCCGGTTTTTGGAGATGGTGGAGCATTTGATATTTTTATTACAAAGATTAGTGCAGACGGCAATACTTTAATAGGCTCGAGAAGAATTGGAGGAAAATCGAACGATGGAGTAAATATCCGCTCAAAAGAAATTGCAGGCGAGAGCAGCATTTCACGCAACTATGGTGATGATGCAAGAAGCGAAGTGATAGTTGATGCAACCAATAATATTTATCTCGCCTCATGCACGCAATCTTCAGACTTCCCTCTTCAAAATGCTTTTCAAACTGCATATGCAGGCGGTTTGCAGGACGGTGTTGTTATAAAAACGAGTCCTGATATAACCAATATTTTCTTTTCTTCTTTTCTTGGTGGTAAAGGTGATGATGCATGTTTTGTGTTAGCGCTCAATCCGCTTAATAATAATATTTATGTTGGCGGTGCTACAACCAGCAGTGATTTAAAAGCTACCGGTGGTAACTCCGGACCTATTCTATTCAGCACTTTTCAAAAAGGCATTTGCGATGGCTTTGTTTCTATTATCCGCAATAATGGAAGCGCACGACCTGCTCAAATAAAAACATGTTATGTAGGCACTGCTGGAAACGATATGTTGTACGGAATACAATTTGACAAGAAAGGTTTTCCATATATAACAGGAACAACTACTACAGCTTTTCCAATTATAAAGTCTGCGTTTAATAGCCAGACAAACGGGAAACAGTATATTACTAAAATGGAACCTGATTTAAGTAAAGTTATTTATTCAACTAACTTTGGTAAAGGCATGAGTGCTCCCGATCTTTCCATCACTGCATTTCTTGTTGACCGTTGTGAGAATGTGTATGTTGCGGGATGGGGTGGAGGTCTTGATCGTTCTTATCCCAATGCAACCACTTCCGGCTTAACTGTTACATCTAACGCAATTCGTTCTTCAACCGATGGAAGTGATTTTTATTTTTTTGTTCTCGAGAAAGATGCATTATCGCAGCTTTACGGTACTTTCTTTGGAGCTAGTGACCGGTCATCTTCAAATATAGCAGATCATGTAGATGGCGGTACAAGCCGCTTCGACAAAGAAGGCGTAATATATGAAGCTATATGCGCTGATTGCGGAAGAGCTTCAAGCGAAGGAAGTGTTTTTCCTACCACGCCCGGTGTATGGGCAAACGCAAATGCCTCACAAAGCCCCGCATATTGTAATGAAGCCGCCGTAAAAATTGCTTTTGAAATGGCAGGTGTTGGTTCCGGTCTTCAGCCTTCTATTAATGGTGTGAAAGGAGATACATCCGGTTGTGTTCCGCTTACCGTTAATTTTATTGATACGATCGGTACCGGAAAAACTTTTATATGGAGCTTTGGAGATGGCACTCCCGATACAACTACACAAAGCCCTGTGAAATCAGTAACTCATACTTATAATAAGCTTGGAGTTTTTCGTGTGAGATTAATATCAATAGATTCAGCTACCTGTAATATTTCAGATACATCTTATGTAAACATACGGGTAAGAGATGATCAGGCATTTATAAGTTTTACATCATCAAAATTGCCACCTTGCGATTCACTGAAATATCAATTTACCAATACTTCAACGGCGCCTGCAAGCAAGCCTTTTAATGCGCAAAGTTTTCAATGGTCTTTTGGTGATGGCACAACACTCGTAACAAATCAATCGCTAATAACACATACATATCCTGCAGCAGGAACTTACTTTGTTACTTTAAGATTGATTGACACGGCTTATTGTAATTATCCGGATTCAACAAGAGATACCCTTCGTATTGCCGCCAATGTAAAAGCACAGTTTGAAACACCTGCTTCGGGCTGTGTTCCTTATAATGCGGTGTTTACAAATACTTCCCTTGCAGGTCAGCAATTCTTTTGGGATTTTGGAGATGGTACAACGTCAACGGAAGAAAATCCTATACACTTATATAATTTCATAGATACTTATGTAGTAAAGCTAAAGGTAACAGATCCCTCAACCTGTAACAAAGTTGACAGTACACAAAAAACAATTATAGTAAGTGCTAAGCCTACAGCGAGTTTCATATTTAGCCCTTCAGTGCCTAAAGAAAATACACCTTTTGATTTCACCAATTTATCTACAGGTGCTATTCTTTATAAATGGTTTTTTGGTGATGGCGATTCCGTTGCCACCCGCAACAGAGATACAATCGTATCTCACATTTATAATGTTACCGGATCATATACCGTAACAATGGTGGCATATAATATTTATGGTTGTACAGATACTTCACGGCAAACTGTGCAAGCTATTATCGTGCCCTTGGTTGATGTTCCGAATGCGTTTACGCCAAACGGTGATGGCATAAATGATTTTGTTACAGTAAAAGGTTTTGGCATACAAAAAATGGATTGGCGTATTTATAACCGCTGGGGACAAATGGTATTTAGATCAGGTAATACCAAGCAAGGATGGAATGGAAGGTACAATGATGTTTTACAACCACAGGAAGTATATGTTTATGTTCTTGATGTAACATTTACAGACGGAACGAACTATCGTAAAAAAGGTGATATTACTTTGTTGAGATAACCTATAAATCATCCCGATTAAAGTTAAAAATTTTTTACACCCTTCCATTAGCATATTTGCACATTTGTATATTTGCAAATTGCCGCGCCCAAGTGGCGAAATTGGTAGACGCACTGTGTTCAGGTCGCAGCGTTCGCAAGAACGTGCTGGTTCGAATCCAGTCTTGGGCACTTGAAAACTTCCCGTAAATCATTATTTACGGGATTTTTTATTTTTTTTAATAATACCAATTTTAAATCCCGGTAAAAACCGGGACTTGCACATGAGAAAAAATATGACTGCTATGCTAAAACTGTTTTGCAAAAGTGCGCATGGCACATAAACAAATTGTAAAGACTATAACATTTTAATATTAAGAGTGAAAAAAATGAATTAATTAGATTACTGCAATAAAAAGTCCCGGTAAAAAACCGGGACTGCACATGATAAAAAAATCGCGATTGTTATAAACAACTTTTAGAAAGTATATTTCACACCCAACTGTGCCTGCCAGCGTGAATTAATCGGGTCAACAGTGTAATAGTGACCTGTTGAAGGTGGCTTTACGAAGGTGAAAGTTGGTGTATAACCTGTAGCGCCCGGCTTAATGCCTGATGCATCGTTTGCAAATGCAAGCAGGTTAACATTGTAGTTGTTTACGTTGGTTACAAAAGATATGTGTCCCCAATCGTTGTTAATGAGATTAAGAACATTGAAAACATCTACGCTTAACTGTAATGAATGCTGCTTGTTGTTGCCTTTAAATTTAAACTCATGCATCAGCTTCATATCCAGCTCATGATTCCATGGAGTGCGTTCACCATTGCGCTCCACATATTGTCCTCTTCTGCTTTTTAAGTAATCGTCACTTTCAATATAATTGTTGAAATCAATTGCCTGCTGTGCCGCTGCATAAGTTACTGCACCCGTCGTTGCATCTTTAATATCAGCAAATACAAGTTGTTCACCTGCTTTTGGTATATACGCAAGGTTTGCGTTTGATGCATTGTTGAAGGCGTTAGGACTTGATGAATATATGAATGTATATGGACTGCCGCTTTGTCCCGCATAGAAGAATGAAAGTGTTGTAGTGTTGTACGGATTCCAATTAAGCCCGAAAGAAACAGTACCAACAATGCGATGACGAAGATCGAAGTTTGAATATGAGAGTTGTGGACTGTTTGGAATAATTGAAGGATTTACCTCATAGTTACTTTGGAATGAGTTACGAATACCATTGCTTAAATCTTTGCTCATACCATAGGTGTAAGCGGCAGACCAGTTAAGATTGGCCGTATGGTTTTTGCCCATCTTTATATTACCGGTTGTTTTTGTTAACTGCGCGGTTAGATTATAACGGTAGCCTTCGGTTGTATTGGTTAATAAATACACATTGGAGAATGCACTATTTACTTTACCGCCAACATAGATTGGTGATTGAGTTGGTCCGCTTGTGAAGTATGTCGTAGTGTCTTTTACATTTATTTGTTGAAACTGCACATCGTATAATGTTTTTGTGTACATAGCATCCAATGTTAATTTGTAACCTTTGCCAAATCTTATATCGGCTGCAATGTTTGAGCGCCATATTCTAGGTAACTTAAAGTTGTTGTCAATTAGATCAACCTCGTGTGTTGCAGAGGCAGAAGTTCCGCCATATTTGCTAACCGTATCGCTTAAGTTCTGCGGATTGATAGCAAGAGGTACCTGAAGGGTTGGATTAGCTGTGTAATCTGGTCTATAATCTATAGTACCAAAGTTTACACCGCTTAATGTATAAGCATATCCAAGCCACGCAAAAGGCATTCTTCCAACAAATATTCCCGTACCGCCTCTGAATACCAGCGATTGGTCGCCATGCACGTCGAAACTAAAACCAATTCTGGGCGAAAGTGTTGCTTTACCGAGCCATTTATTTGTAAACTCATTCCAAGGCGTGTTGCTGTAAGTAGGATTAGCCGATGCGTAATTGTGTGTAGTATCAACAGCAGGATCTAAAGGTGGTTGATCGCCCACAAAAGAATAATCAAGCCTTACACCCGGAGATAATTTAAACTTTCTGCTTACCGAAATTTCATCCTGCACATAAGCGCTTAAAAAATTAACCTTGTAATTAGACCCGGGCAAATTTTGTGATAAGCTCTGCGCATTATTTTTTGAATCATCAAAACTGAACGCTCCTCTTATACGGCTTGGCTTGCTCGAAAGAAATGAACTAAGGTTGGAATACTCCCATCTGCCATTCCATGAGTTGATGAATCCATACTCAAGGTCATAAAATTCATTGTGTGTACCGAAAGTAAATTTGTTAATGCCTTTGGTCCAAGTTACGTTATCAGTTAACTCAAGTGTTCGCTGATGCATGTTATATACAGATGCTTCACGCCATGTGCCTGCCCATATTTTACCGCCACCAATATCCATGAAAGGAGAAAGCACTCCGGGGTAATTTCTGTATTCATGCACTTTTATAAAACTTGCAATCAACTGGTTGTTGAGGTTGTTTGAGAATTTTGTTTTCAGTTCAGCAACAAGGTTTAAATTCTTTGTGTATTGTGTAAAATCTGTTGAAGAGAATTGAAAGTTTGTTGAAGTACGTTCGAGATTATTTCCCCATCCATCAGTATAAATACCACGAAGCATAAGCGTGTTACGAGCATCTATATTCCAATCAACACGACCAAAAAATTTATTACTCTTCGTAAAAATTTTATATGCACCATAAGTTCCGGGGTCGTAATTATAATTTGTCTTTAAAAAGTTTGAAATACTTTGTGCATCAGCAAGACTTATCGCAGCACCGGGATCGCCTGCATTGTAAAATGTAGGTTCCTGTCTGCGTGTTATTTCTGCATTCGCAATAAAGAACAATTTGTTTTTAACGATAGGTCCGCTTAATGTAGCGCCAGTTTGATAATCATGAAAATCAGAGCCTATCTTTGTTTTAAGTCCGTCAACACTTTTGCCAACCAATGAAGAGTTTCTTCCGTAACCATATATTGAGCCATGAAAATCATTTGAGCCACTCTTTGTTACAGCATTCACGCTTCCGCCGGTAAAGTTTCCAAGCTTTACATCGTAAGGTGTTAATTGAACCTGCACTTCCTGAATTACATCAAGGCTGTAAGGATTGGTTCTTGTGCCCGAACCGGATGTTCCTGCTTGTCCGCCACCACTAACACCACCAAACGAGTTACTGAAACCAATAGCATCGTTATTCACTGCACCATCAAGCGTAATATTGTTATAACGGAAATTTGTCCCTGCAAAAGAGTTGTTGTTTGATTGAGGAGTGAGCCTGGTAAAATCTTGAAGGCTTCTGCCCAGGGTAGGAAGCGTATTCAATTGCCTTGTGCCTACTGTTAAACCGGAGCCTGCGCCTCTTCTTCCCGCACCTACCACCACTTCTCTCAACTCATTGCTTGCGGGTGTCATTGATACTACCACATCTGGGTTATTACCCAATTGAAGATTAATGTCGCTCAAAGTTGTATCCTTGAAGCCCACAAAAGTAATGGTGATTAAATAAGGGCCGCCGGGACGCAGATTCGGCACCACAAATATCCCCTTGTTGTTGCTTTGAGTACGTGTTTCATAACCGGTAGGTTGGTATTTTATTGCAACGGTAGCGCCTGCCACCGGCATACCTTTGGTGTCGGAAACTACACCATTTAATGTAGCTGAAGTTTCCTGTGAGTAGGAGGGTTGCTTTGCTGATAATAGAAATAAAAGAAACAGCGTAATACCTGTTAATCGTTGCATGTGTTAAAATTTTAACGCAAAGCAACGCCTCTAATGTTACGGACAAGTTAAGCCAATATTAAGCGAATGTTAAGTGAGGGTTTTGTTTGCGACAGAATAATGGGATTTTTTGATAATATGATACCGGCTAAAGTTTTTCATAGCATCGTCTGTTGCGTCGCAATCCTTTCATCAGCAGAATATATGGCATCTGCAGGTTCATAAGGGAAGTTGCGATGGAAATATAGAGAGTGCCCTATTTAAATGTAATCATTACAATCATCATGATCATTTTCTATCAATGGTTACTTTTCTATTGCTTCCGCTACACGTATATAATATCCGTTAATGTCAACAAAAGCAAACTCTCTTAATCCATAAGGATGTGCTCGTAAAGTGTCTGCAAATTCAATATTCTTGTCCTGAAATTCTGAATATACGTCATCAATATTATCAACAAACCAAAGCAGCGGCAAACGACTTTTGTTATAACTGTTGATAGTGTTTGTAAATGTTGCGTCTTCTGCAAAAAGAAGGTGCATATCGTCGCGTCGTATGCCACCGTCTGTAATTTTACCATCCTTATTTGCCCATGTCCATTCATCGTAAAAACCCAAAGTATCGCGATAATAAATAAGTGTTTCTTCTAAATTTCTTACCGGCAAGTGTGGGCTGCTTCGGATAAACTTTTTGCTTTTCATGGCTTATAATCTTTAATAGCAAGTTAATACAAAGCTAACAGGCGGTTAGTTTTGTGTAAAGATATTTTTATAAGAACGGCTTACTTTTCCCCCAACATGCTTTCATATATCTCCATCACTTTATTATAATATTCTTCAGCAGAAAAATAGTGATCATATACATTTGAAAACTTTTTGCTTAAATCATCGGAGGGCAAAGCAAGCAGTGTTTGTATTCTGTTAATCCATTCATACTTGTCAAATGAATACAATACGGCAAGAGATAATTTGTTTTTTATTTCTTCAACAACTTCACCTGTATTATAAGTAATAAAAGGTAATCCTTGCGCCATGTATTCAATTAATACGAGCGGACCGGATTCTGAAATAGCTGTATGCAGAGCAAGATGAAACTGATTTAATAAAGGTTGAATGTTTACACTGTCTGTTATAATTGTCAGATACGGTTCAAGATTGTTGTCGCTTATTTGCTGATATATCTTTTCATAGTATGGCTTATCTGCAATTTGACCAATGATTGTAAACTGATAATCGAATAATGCATCTTCTTTTAAGTGAGTAAAAAGCTCAATCGCAAATTCAATATTTTTTGTAGGTCTAAAATTAGAAACAATCAATAATTCTTTTACAGTGTTTGATTTCTTTTCAGATACAGGTACTTCAACTTTTTCAAGAGTATTGGGCAATAAAAAGACTTTTTCTTTTGGCATCTTTAATTTTTCAATTGCCCATTTAGTGTGCTGTTTTGATACACCGATAAAAACAGTGTTTGGATAAATTAGTCGTTGATGCCAGCGAACGGATTCATCAATATGGATATCGCCATAATGTTCGTGAAAAAAAATTGGTTTACTTAGTGTGAATAATTTTACAGCGAGATAAACATATCGGAGATTGTAAGATGAGTGAACATGAATAACGTCGTAATCTTTTATCTCTTTTATTAATTTGCGCATCGTTATCACATTCCATTTCCATTTCCTGTTTAGATTCACATGTTCAACGCTTTTATGTAGTTGTTGAACAAGTGGACCCGGGCTTACTGTTGTTATTACCTTTACTGAATGGCCATGTTCATTTAAAAGATTCGAAAGCGTTACCAGTACGCGTTCTGCACCGCCAATATGAAGTCTGTCAATAATTTGAACTATCCGCAGATTTTTCTTTTGCATACAGTAGTAGTACGCTAATGTATAGTATTTTTTGGTGAAGGGGTATGAGGTTTTTGAAACGGTAATTTTTCAAACGGTTCAAATACTGGAGGCAACCTTAATTGAGTTAATTTTATAAAAGAAGCTTAATACACTTATGCAGCACACAATAAATACCATCAACGCTTCTGATGATCAGGACAGGGTAAAATTAATGCGAGAATTTTTTAATAGCAGAAATACAAGACCGTACCACTTCAGAAAAACACAATTGCAAAACCTGAAGAATGCATTGCTTAAACGCGAACAACAATTATACGATGCGTTGTATGCTGATTTAAAGAAGAGTCCCGAAGAATCATGGGTAACAGAAATTGGGTTTGTTATCGCAGAGATAAATGTTGCTTTAAAAAATTTGCGCAACTGGATGCAGCCAGAAAGGGTAAGCACAAACTTGCTAAACTTCCCTTCATCCAGTTTTATTTTAAAAGAACCGCTTGGTGTTGTGCTTATTATTGCTCCTTGGAATTATCCACTGCAATTATTGTTTACGCCTTTGATTGGTGCGATTGCAGCAGGCAATTGTGTGGTGCTAAAACCAAGTGAGTTTGCGCCGTCAACTGCAAGGGCAATGAAACAGATCATTGAAGAAACTTTTTCACCGGAATATATCACACTTGTTGAAGGAGATGGCGCTGTGGTTATGCCACAACTCATTAACAACTTTGCATTTAATCATATTTTTTATACGGGAAGCACCGCAGTGGGCAAACACATTTATCAAATGGCAGCGAAGCATCTTATTCCTGTTACACTTGAGCTTGGTGGAAAAAGCCCCTGTATTGTGGAAAAAGACGCGAATATAAAAGTTGCTGCGAGAAGAATCGCAATAACAAAATTTTCAAATGCTGGGCAAATGTGTGTGGCGCCCGATTATGTTGTTGCGCACTCAACAATAAAAGACGCCTTAATACAAGAATTAAAAAATTGCATTAAGCAATTTTATTCTTATGAACCATCACAGAGTTATAGTTATGGGAAAATTATTAATGAAAAGCAATTTAACAGGCTTGTAAATTATTTGTCGCAGGGAAATATTATGCATGGCGGCAAATACTACGCAGAAAAACTATTCATCGAACCAACGATTATAGACAATGTTTCTCTTTTATCACCTATGATGCAGGAGGAAATTTTTGGTCCAATACTTCCTGTAATCACTTTCGATACAAAAGAAGAAGCAATGGATATAATTACAGCAAACAAAGATCCCCTTGCGTTTTATGTGTTCACTCGAAGCAAAAGGAATGAGCGCTTTTGGTTAAGGCATGTTCAATTCGGCGGCGGCTGCGTTAACAACGCAAGTTGGCATTTAACGAATCATCATCTGCCCTTTGGTGGTCGGGGTTTCAGTGGCTTAGGTGTGTATCATGGCCGGTATTCATTCGAAACATTCAGCCATAAAAAAGCGGTGATGAAAACTCCCACATGGTTCGACCCTAATTTAAAATATCCACCATTTAAAGGCAAACTAAAATTTTTCAAATGGGTGATAAGATGAGTAGTGTTTTTATGGATTAAAGCGGCAATACTTATTTCGGCGAAATTTTTTTAATGATCTCATATTATTCTCAACTTCAAAACATTTTATTGGATAGGAAGCTTTTTTATCGGTTCATTACTTATCTTGTGTTAGTGTCCATGTTCCTGAAAATTAAATAAATACCGTGTGCATGCCTTCAGCCAAAACAATAACTGCGGATTTTGAAAAAGCTGAATCTTATATTTTAGACCGTTTACAAAACGAATTGGCGCCTACACTTTTTTATCATGGTTATCATCATACGCTTGATGTAATAGAAGCCGCCATACAAATTGCCGATGCTGAAAATATTTCTGAAGAAGAAAAGACATTGTTGCGTATAGCGGCTGCTTTTCATGATGCAGGTTTTATTTATGCCTATAACAATAATGAAGCAATAGCATGTGAAATAGTACAGAAAGAGCTTCCGCGATTCGGTTTTAATGAACAACAAATCGAAATGATTTGCGGAATGATAATGGCAACACAAATTCCTCAACAACCAAAGAATAAATTGGAAGAAATCATTTGCGATGCAGACCTTGACTATTTTGGTCGTGAAGATGTTTATAATATAGCAAAAACTTTGTTCATTGAATCTAAAATCTATAACGATATGGTTGACGAAAAAGAATGGAATAAGAGGCAGATAAATTTTTTAAAGAATCATCACTATCACACTGACTACTCCCGGCAAACGCGGGAACAAAAAAAGCAGGAATATCTCAATACTTTATTAAAAGAAATGTAATGATTTACAGTTGTGGTTTCTTAAGTTCTGCAATTTGTTCGTTGGCGGCACGTAAACGATGACATAAAATTTTCATAACGCTTTTAACTACTTCCGGTCTAGACTCCATAAGGTCGTAAAAAGGGTCATGATCAATATGAAAAAGAATACAATCTTTTAGGGCTGTTACAGTAGCAGAGCGGGTTTCAGTATCAAGTAAAGACAACTCGCCGAAAAAATCATTCGCTTGCAATACGGCAAGTACTTGCTCACCTTTATGAATTTTTACCTCTCCCTGATAAATTATATACATGCAATCGCCTGCTTCACCCTCTTTCACAATTGTTGTTTCTTCTGCTATTTCCATTTCCTGCATAAGATGTGCTATTTCTGCTAAAATATTTTCGGGTGTATCTGCAAACAGTGGTACCGATTTTAACAACAACACCCTTTCGAAAAGTAATAATCCTGACGTTTCTACTATGCGCATATTCAAAGATGAATGAATTTTAAAAAACTTTTTGAGTCAGCAGATTGTAATTGATTGTGATAAATGAGTTCCTGTTACATTAAGTATTCTGCATTCCGACTCAAAATAAAATTATACAAATAAACAATGCCGTGAGATAAAAGAAGAAAGTTTAAAATGGCGTGTAACTAAACATACTCTTTTTTGCTGCCCTTTAAAATATATTCTGCCGTTTCCTTCAAAACGGCATTTTGCGCATGCAGAAAAGGCTTTATAAACTCAGCGTTTATAATTACTCTATCATCTTTCATAGAGTAGAGAGCACAGGATTTAGTCCAGTTATTAAAAGTATAACCCACATCGAACAGTATATTTTTTATAAGTATGTCTTCGGTAATGTGTGGCTCCGGAACAATTTTACGCAATTCAGTGATTTTATCTTTGATGGATGTTTTTTCGAAAATGTTCGTAAACATTCCACCAAACTCTTTGGGTACTGTAAGCTGAACAAGTTCTAACGCATTTGCCTGTGCATCCTTGCTTTTTGTAGCGAAGCCTATCTTTGCACGCCTCATTTTTTCTGCATCGTATATAAAAGCAAAAATATCGAGACACTTGTTTCTTAAATCATCCAACTCGAGATAGAGCGCTTTTATAAGAATCGTGTTCCGTACTTGGTCTAAAAAATTTATAGAATAAAGAATATTTGCCGCTGCATTTAAGCATTCGTGAATTGTTTTTTTATAGGGTTGAAGATTTCGGTGCGGATGAATATTATTTTGAAAGATAACGGTCATAATTATATCGGCTTTTGAAGGAAATTGCACAATACATTCCTCGAGCAATTGCAGCGCAGCTTTATTTTTTATTTTGCCAATCATTGATATCAGCTTTCTGCATTTAGTGCCTTCGCATTTTTCTTTCCATAAAAAATTTTTTATGAGAGGCAAACAATTTTCTTCTGATTCTTTCAGAGCTTCCAATGCTTTTTCGTCGTCTGTATGTACAAATACATTGAAAAGATTGTTCACACATAATGCGTTTTCGCTAACGGCTGCAGCTTTAAACGCCGCCTGTTGCACCTGTTGATTGGGATGTTGCATTAGCTGCAAGATGGTTTCATTGAAATGCTCATTTTTACAAACGGAGGCAACTTGCAGTGCAATAATTTTATCTTTATCATTTTTTGATTGAAACAATTGCTGCAATTTTTTTTCTGCATCTTGTTTAGCAGACTCATTCTTTTGCTTTAACTGTGCTATCAAAGCTTCCTTTACAACTTCAGTATTTGAGTGAAGAAGAAAAGCAGACATATCTTCATTCGCATCCAACAAAGAAAGAGTTTTAATAATTTCAGGAAATAATTCAGCTGATGCGTTTGTTGTGAGCAATTTTTTTAAGAATGGCAACACTTCTGTGTCTTTGTGTGTTTGAATAAGTTGCAGCGTTAGTTGTTGAACATGTGGGGAAGAATGTTGCAAACCTGCTTCAAAAAAATCTTTTTTATTTATAGGTTGTTGGGCTATCAATTGCAAAATAGAAATTGCTTCAGTTTCATTTCCCTTCTTAAGTTTTTGAAGAAGCAGGGCAAGCGATTCACTGTCTGTTATAGAAATAAATCTTTCATTCAATGTGCGGTTACGAATGGCTTCGGTTAAAGTGTGTGCATAATTATCGTCCACTAAAACAGCAAATACAATCCAGCAAACGACCAAGCCAAGTAAAACAAAGCCAAGTATATTAAAGTGCTCTTCCGATGAAGGTAATAACCATAACAAAACTCCCATTGTAAGAAACGCAAAAGGATCCATAAGCCCTTTAATAATCGTATGTCCCCGCAAACGCTTATGCGTGGGTAGTGGTTGCAGCGTTACCAACAATACAGGCGTTTGAAAAGCTGCACGCAAAACGTCTGTTACTGCAGCTAAAATGCCAAAAGCATAAAATGTTTCAGTTTCTGAAATATCTTTTGAAGTATATATGATAGCCGCAACACATATTATCAACAAAAGTCCCGGCGTTATAAGCATTGAACGCCGAAGTCCAATGCTGTCAACCAATTTGTTTGTGATAAACAGCTTTATAAAAAGTGTAACCGCACGGATAACCACAAGAAATATCGCGAAAAAATCTGCTAAATCTCTGTTGCTTGTAAACGCATGCTTTACATAACCATAAAATATATAATTGACGATTATAAAAAAACAAAAAGAAAAGAAAGAGGTAAACGCAACATTACGAATAAGTGTGTTGCCGGAAAGAGCAGCTTTTATACTTTGTACACTCTCGGTTATTTTATGGTCATGATGATTGTGTTCAAGTTCCTTTACCTCAGCCATACGCATTAAGTAAGGAAAAATGACGAATGAACAGATAATAAAAACCGCTGCTACCCATAATAAATTTTCTGTACCGATTAAAGGATTTAATAAGGCAACAGAAATATAACCAATCATCTTTGCAGGAATATCCCCGGCGCTAACAATTGAAAAAAGACGTTTGCTTTGTCGTACATCGAACAAGAGTGCAGCGAGCCCCCAAAACTCAAGGTTGTTCAATAAATAGAGAACATTGAAAAATCCAAGCAAGAGAAAAAGAATAATAGGATCGTTTTCGAGCGGCATCAGTAGCCGGAAAATTATAATGCACAATGCATTAAATATAAGCACGCTTAATACAACGCTACGAACAGATAATGCATGTTCAAGTTTATTATATACGAAACCTGTTAGCCATAACAAACCGGCAGACAGGATGAATACTTTTGCAAGGTCTGCTGTTGGTAAATGTTTAAGGAAAATCGAAATGCCTGTAGTAAAAAAAACGGCGATTGCAGCACCGTGAAAAAATTCAAAAGCAAAAAGACGAAGCACAAGCTTGCTCTCTGATTCACGGATTAGCAAAAACGATGAGATGGTTTTACGGAAACTCAGGGGACTTGTTTTAGTGCACGATAAATGTAGGAAAAATAATTCTACACGTTGAGTAAGAAAATAGATAAAAAGTATTTGGTCGCATATAAATTTTTTATTTGCAGGATACACAGTTTATATGACATCACTTCTTTCCGTTTATCAATGAATTTTCCTTAGTAGTGTAAAGATGAATTTTTTATTTATGAGATGTTTCAATTGTGCGTCGTTCACTTGCCGAGTAGAATTTCAAAATGCACAAGAGTGCGACGCAAGAGAAGCTCAATAGCAGCAATGCAGCCGGGCTCAAAAAATAGTGCGATTAATAGGGGGAAATAAAAAACCATCTGCACTATTGTACAGATGGTCTTTCTATGTTAAAAATGGGTAATTACACTTTAAAGTGAGAGAAAGCTTTATTTGCTTCCGCCATGCGGTGTGTATCTTCTTTCTTTTTGAAAGCCGCACCTTCGCCTTTGCTTGCTGCGATTATTTCGTTTGCAAGTTTATCAGCCATTGTTTTACCGTTGCGCTCACGGCTGTAACGGATAAGCCATTTCATGCTTAAAGATATTTTACGGTCGGCTCTTACTTCAGTAGGTATTTGAAAAGTAGCACCACCGATTCTGCGGCTGCGAACTTCAACACCTGGTGTAACATTGGAAAGTGCTTTCTTCCATACTTCATAACCGTTATCGCCGGTTATCTTACTTACTTTATCAACGGCATCGTAGAAGATGTTGATGGCAGTGCTTTTTTTACCCTGCCACATCAGATTATTTATAAAACGGGTTACCAGTTTATCATTAAAACGGGCATCCGGTGCTAAAGGTAATTTTTTGGCTTGCGATTTACGCATATATCAGACAATTGCTTTTATAAATTATTTTTTCTTTGCTTTTTCTTTTTTGGTTCCGTATTTAGAGCGGCTCTTTTTGCGATCTTTTACACCTGCAGTATCCAAACTGCCGCGAACGATATGATAACGTACTCCCGGTAAATCTTTCACACGACCGCCACGAATAAGTACAATGGAGTGTTCCTGAAGATTATGCCCTTCGCCGGGGATATAAGCAATAACCTCTACCTTATTGGTTAAACGAACTTTTGCTACTTTACGCAAAGCCGAATTTGGCTTTTTAGGAGTTGTCGTATATACCCTCGTACATACACCGCGGCGTTGAGGACAGGCATCCAATGCTCTTGATTTGCTTTTTGCCCTTATTATTTCACGACCTTTTCTTACTAACTGTTGAATTGTAGGCATTCTATACCAATGATTTTTTGGGACGGCAAAGGTAACGGCATGAGTTATAAATTCCAAAAAATTAAAAATCTAAATTCTTAAAAACGTGAGAGGTGGGGCGTTAGACGCAGGATTTGTCCCCTTCTTCAAATGACTTTAACAAGCGTGATACCTTATTGTGGGACTGAAGGGACGTATGGGATATCGGAACATCAAAATTCGTATCCACTTATCTTTTTAGGTAATTGAAATGTAATATGCAATCCAAAAATAAAACTGCGGAACATTGTTCCGCAGTACTGACAATTATCTTGGGCTGAGCTATCCTATTTAATCACACTTATCAGGTCTCCCTTTAGGGAGAGGGTTTTTTTACACCTTAAACATCCAGCTATATATATCTTCTGCTTTGCCCTCTTTTATGTCATCCATTCTTTTCTTTATCGCAGAAGAAATTTTAAATGCATCAGGGTTAAAGTGCATTGAATAGTCCTTATACTTTAACTCTTTTATTGGCGCAACGGTTGCCGCAGTGCCGGTGCCAAACACTTCATGCAAAATACCATGCTCATGAGCTTCCATTACTTCATTAATACTGATTCTTCTTTCTTCCACTTTATAACCAGCTTCCTGTAACAGAGTAATGACGCAATCTCTTGTTACCCCTGCAAGTATAGTTCCCTCATCGAGCGGAGGAGTAATCGCAACGCTATCAATAATAAAGAACACATTCATCATGCCCACTTCCTGCAACCATTTGTGTTCAAAAGCGTCTGTCCATAACACTTGATCATAACCTTTTTGTTTTGCAACGGTTGATGCAAGCATTGCTCCGCCATAATTTCCTGCATTCTTTGAAAATCCGACACCACCGGGAGCTGCTCGCGTATATTTTTCTTCCACGCTTATTTTCATAGGCGCTGAAACATAAGGACCAACAGGACTTAAAATGATGAGAAACTTATAAGTTTCCGACGGTCTTACACCTAATGCCGTATCTGTTGCGAACATCAATGGCCGTATATATAAAGAGTGATTATGTTTCGACGGAATCCAATTTTTATCTAATTCAATTAACTGGCGCATACCCTCGATAAAAATTTCTTCTGGTACTTCGGGCATATTCATACGGAGGGCAGAAATATTAAAACGCTTGAAATTTTCGTGCGGACGAAAAATAAAAGCATGGCCGTTTACATTCTTATATGCTTTTATTCCTTCGAATATCGCCTGTCCGTAATGAAGCGCCATTAAAGAAGGTTCAAGCAGTAAGGGTTGATAAGGTTTAATTTCAACATTTTTCCATTCGCCGTTTTCGTAATCAGCTTCAAGCATGTGGTCTGTAAAATATTTTCCAAACGGAAGATTCTCCAGATTTAAATCATGTAGTTTGCTTTGTTCAACTTTTGTAACATTAATTTCAAACACTTCTGTCATATCGCTTATTTTTGATGCAAAGAAAAGAAAAAACTAACAACTGTTAATCCGATTTATTTTAAAAAGATGAATATTAGACTATCGCCAACAGTAATCGCCGGTTTGTATAAAAATTCCCTTGTAATAGCAAAAGAACTTCAACAAGAACAATTACCGGAGCAATTTACTAACAAAAAAATAAAGGATGGTGACGTAATCGGTAAAAAATGGTATTTGGGCGACAATCAAAAAAATATTCTCATATTATTAAAAGATGAGTCGGCAGTTTATATAAACGATGAATGGCTTACCACTCTTTCGAAATTGCTTGTTGCCTGCAAACTGAACCTTGGCGATGTTGCTATCGTGAATTATTTGCATTACAACAAACCCTTTGTTCAGCTAAAAGATGAGTTGCAACCGCAGTTAATTTTTATGTTCGATGTTACTACAAATGATATTCAACTTCCCTTCACTATGCCGCATTATCAGGCACAGCAATATGCGGGATGCACATTCATTACTGCGCCGCAGGTTACACTCACAGGAGAAAATAGCGACGCAATAAAGACTGAAAAAAGAAAATTGTGGGAAAAAATGAAAATTATATTTAAAGTGTAAGGAATGTTTATGTAGAAAGAGACAAGGTTGCAATCGAGTGGTGCAGATAAGATTACCGTTATGTTTAATTTGATTAACTCATTGTTCAGGACGTTCATCTATAATAATGATTTTACGTGTCTTATCTTTTACCGGATGAAATAATTTCATCCATTGCTGCATTTGATAGAGAATTTGAAAACGCTGCAAAGGAGTAGTTTTAAGCATGAAGTCGAGGTTATCTTGCTCTTGTTCTTCAAATGACTCAAATATTTTAATTTCTCTTTTCATTTATACGAATTTAAAAACATCTTGTAAGACATTCGATGCAAAAGGATGCAAACCGGGAAGTAACATCAATACCCATACTTATCTTTCCACAACGAACGCAAAAATTTTCTTATCTCTTCTTCTCTTACATTATTACCCGGTTCGTAAAACTTAGTACCCGAAAGCTTTTCCGGCAAATATTCCTGCTCTGCAAAATTGCCTTCGAATGAATGAGAGTACCTATAACCTTTTCCGTAATCAAGGTCTTTCATTAAACGTGTAGGCGCATTACGAATGTGTAAAGGCACAGATAAATCACCATGCTGACTTACAGCAGCCATTGCATCTCCGATAGCAGCAACAGCAGAATTACTTTTTGGTGATGAAGCAAGATAAGTGGCGCATTGAGATAAAATAATCATCGCTTCAGGATGCCCAATTTTATTTACAGCATCGAATGTAGCGTTAGCAAGAAGTAAGGCATTTGGGTTGGCATTGCCGATATCTTCACTTGCAAGTATCACCATTCTTCGTGCGATAAATTTTACATCTTCGCCACCTTCAATCATGCGTGCAAGCCAATACACAGCGGCATTTGGATCGCTGCCGCGCATGCTTTTGATGAATGCTGAAATGATATCATAATGCTGCTCACCCTGCTTATCATAAATCGCAATTCTTTTTTGAGCCACTTCCATTACTAAGGTGTCTGACACTTCCAAAGTGTCTGACACCTTTGATGACGTAACAACCAACTCTAATAAGTTCAATAATTTTCTTGCATCGCCACCGGAGATATTTATAAGCGCTGCAGTTTCTTTTAATTCGATTTTATATTGTTGCAGCACTTCATCTTTTCTTATTGCTTCATGCAGCAACTTTATCAAATCCTTTTCCTGTAAAGGTTTCAGCACATAGACTTGGCAACGGCTAAGCAATGCAGAAATAACTTCAAACGAAGGGTTTTCTGTTGTTGCGCCAATTAATGTAATAATGCCTTTTTCAACGGCACCGAGCAACGCATCTTGCTGCGCTTTGTTGAAGCGATGAATTTCATCAATAAACAAAATAACTCTTGATTGTTGTTTAGCAGCATCAATTACTTCACGCACATCTTTTACGCCACTGCTTATTGCACTTAACTGATAGAACGAAATATTCAAAGTATGCGCGATAATATTTGCAATGGTTGTTTTACCAACACCCGGCGGTCCCCAAAAAATCATCGAAGGAACATTGCCATTTTCCATCGCTGTTCGCAAAATGCTTCCTTTGCCTGTAAGGTGTTCCTGCCCTACAAGTTCATCCAAAGTGTTTGGACGCATGCGCTCTGCCAAAGGCGTTTTCGCCATTCCTAATATTATTTTTCTTTCTCCGCTTGTGACATAAAAGGTTTTACTTCATCAATAGTTACGGGTTTTTTTGTATCATTTAATTCAACTACTATAACATATCCATTGCTTGCATCAAAACTGTCGAGTGCATCATCAATTTGTTGTTGATTGCTTTTTACACGCATACCTTTTGCATTCCATTCTTCATAACTGCATAAGCAGCCAAGTGAGGGAGTTTGCGGATAATAAGATTTGCCTTTGTAATAAGCAGGATCAACAGTTGTGCCATGCATGATGATTGCCGACCTTCCAACTGCACCTGCATAAAAACTTTCATATATACCTGCATAATTTTTCCATGAGGCAGGCAACAATGATGCATACATTTCTTTTTGCCATTCAACGTTTATCAAAGTTGTATCATTAAAAAATACAGAAGGTTTTACTTCGTAAGGCATTACCATTTGTAAATTAGGAGTAGGTCCAATGAAAGCAAGACCTGAAATTCCAAAACCCGTCCATCGAAATATGCCTTGAGGTGTATTTCCATTTGTTATATAAAAAGGATAGTTTGTTACGGCTCTTGCAAGTTGTGATGTGTAAAAATAGTTACTGTCTTTATTTTTTACAAAGCTTCCATCTGGTCTGCGAATAACGACAATACCAGGATAATTTCTGTCTTTTCTTTGAAAGCTATAAACAACGGTTTGATTTGCGAGAAAGTTTTTGTTAAGTATATCATTTAATGGCGGCAAAAGTTCTGTTTTGTTCCATGAAGCAAGTCTGTTTTGTAAAACAAACAAGCCGGGATGGTTGTTGTCTTTAAATTTTATATCAATCAAAGTTTGAATTGAGTCACGTGTTGAAAGTGCTACATCGGCCTGCAATAAATATTCTGCGCATCGTATAAATACAGGAATTGATGTTGTTGAATTCAACAAATCATTCACAGGTTTTTTAAATTCCGCGGGGTAAACAGAGTAACAAACTTCAATTAAATTCTTTTGGAAATATTCTGATAGGCTGTCTGCTTTTTTCCATGCTTCAGTTAATTTCTTTTTTACAAAATCATTTTTATAAACAAGCAACTCTATTGACCAGAATGCTTCGTTCCAATTGCCTTCTGTGCTGTCTGCTGCAGGTTCTGACAAGTATTGACGAATGGTTGTATCCACCATCCATTTATAAACCTTCGCCCTGTTTTGTTGTGAAGCGAACTGAAAATAAAAAGGATCACTTGCTTGTGATTGCGGAAAAATATTTGAAGCAAAAAGAAAACAACAAAAGAACAAGAAATATTTTTTCATTGAGACTAAGCTACGAATTTGTAGATATGCGTTTAGTTAATTTAGTTCACATGTGGTGAATAATGCTGCGAGCATTGAACCGTGAGCTATGAGCAAAATAATCGAAGCTAATGGCTCATAGCTATTCTTCAGTGCAAGAGTGCGACGCAACAGGTGTTGATAGTAGTAATGCAGTTGGGCTCATAATAAAACTTATGGTGCCAGACACTCTGCGAGTGTGCAGACACCACTACGGCACTGAAATTTTATTGTTCACACGATTCACATCTGCCATACGTTTGCTTGGGTCAATTTCTATTTCTTTTATATCGCCTACTGCTTTTGAAAGTGTGAATGAATATTCGGGGTCAACCCATTTCCATTCGTTGTGCACAATACGTGGTGTGTTATCTTCAGCAGGCTTTGCACCATACATCATGTCGAGCGGAATATAATGCATTTCCTTTGAACCATCTTTGTATGTGATGAGTACATCGAGTGGCATGGGCATAAGACCAACACGCTTCAATTTAATTTGCGCCTTGCCGTTGGCATCGTTTATATCGCCAATGCCATAGTCAATTGTTTTTGTTGTATAAATCCAATATTCTTTGAACCACTGCAACTCAAGCCCACTCACCTTTTCGGCAACATGAAAAAAATCGTTGGGATTGGGATGTTTAAAGCGCCATTCTTTGTAATACTCGAGCAAAATTTTGTCGAGTGTATTATCGCTTAAAATGTAGCCTAACTGTACAAGAAACATGCAACCCATCGAATACGATGCAACGCTATAAGCATAGTTCGTATTGAAATGGTCCGCATGCGTGCTTAATGGTTCCTGCTTGCCACTCTTTACAAGATTGAAATACGAATTGTAAGAATTGTTGTGTATAAATGAACTTGTGTCGTTGCGCAACCATGCACTCACACGTGTTTCGGCATAAGTGGTGAACCCTTCGTCCATCCACGGATAAAGGCTTTCATTGCTGCCCATTAATCCATAATACCAGCTATGCATAAACTCATGAATGGCATTGCCCGGACTCCAGTTTTTTATGAGCGTTGCCATCGGATACTCCATACCGCCATCGCCACCTTGTATAAACGTATAATTTTTGTAAGGATACTCACCAAAAGTTTTTGCGACGAAAGGATATGCTTTCACAATTGTATCGGCAAGAGCAGTCCAATATTTTTTTGCAGTGTCAACATTCTTATAAAGAAAATAAAACAGAGGTCCATTTTTTATTTGACGTTTTTGCATCGTATAATTTGGGTCGGCAGCCCAAACAAAATCATGCACATTTTGCGCACTAAATTTCCATGTTAATGTTCTACCCGAAGCCGGTTTTACTGATACACCGTCTGCTTCATAACCAAAACCAATTTCATTTGCATTTTGTAATGTGCCTGTTGCTGCAAGTATGTATGTTTTATCAATCGTAATGTTTACATCAAAATCACCCCACACGCCATAAAACTCACGTGCAACGTATGGATTAGCGTTCCATCCCTGATAATCATACTCAACCATTTTTGGATACCACTGACTCATGCTATAACGAACACCTTCTGCATTATCTCTTCCGCTGCGACGAATCTGAACAGGAACTTGTGAGCTGAAAGCCACGTCTAAATTGATTTTAGAGTGAGGCAGGATAGGTTTATCCAAATCAACTTCAAGAATGGTTTCGTGATAAATCAGTTTTTGTGCTTTGTTGTTTATCTTAATATATTCAACACTATCATATCCAATTTCGTTTGGTTGAAGTTTGCTGATTCTGTCACGCACTCTTGGATCCCAATCGTAAACAGGCTCGCCTTTTCTGTCTGTGCCTAATAAGGTTTTTCCAAGTTCGCGACTGCGCACATCCATCATGCTATTTGCCTGAAACGCGTTCCAGTACAAATGAAAAAACAAACGGTGGAGTGTATCGGGAGAATTATTCGTGTAATCAATTTTTTCTATTCCTGTAAAACGATTCGTTGAAACATTCATGTCAACATTTATCACATATTTTATTCGCTGTTGCCAACGATCTGGTTGAGCGTCCGTTACAATAAACGTGCATAATAAAAAGCAAGCAACTGTCAATTGTTTCATTAGTCTATTCTTTTTTATTAAAGCCGCGAAGATAAAAAATAAGCCCGGCGACACCGGGCTTGTACAAAATAAATATAGAATTTATAAAGTAACCGCATCGCGTAACAATTTTCCGTTTGTATCGAAGTAGAGATATTTTTTCTGAACCGAGCTCTTCTTCACTAAAATCCTGTATTGCAAATCATCGCCGTTTTTATCGAGTTCAATTATATCTGTTTTTTCCCAATCGGTGTATTTGCTTTTTGAAAATCCATCTTGCACTGCTGTTGGAAGTTCTTCGAATCTTATTTTTCTTTCGCTGTCAATCCACTCACCTTTACTGTTAAAATCGGCGCTCATTTTATAACCATTCAAAGTAAACTGCGCCTCAAAATTTGTGAGATTATCTTTCCATGAAACCTTTTCTGCATGCGGATAACGTTCTTTAAATGCATCGGTAACTTCTGCTGGAATTTTACGAATTTGTGCATTCACAATTGCGGCAAAGAGCACAAATAAAAATATCAATCTTAATTTCATAGTAAGCTTTTTAAACGTTTAATTGGAGGACAAACTTCGTGCAAATTTCTATTTCAATTTTTATAAGCGAATTTGTTTAACGGTGTGCTAACAGAAGAATGATTTAAGGTGTAAGGTGTAAGGTGTAGGTGTAAGGTGTAAAGTGTAAGGTTTTAGGTGTAGGTGTAAGGTGTAAAGTGTAAGGTTTTAGGTGTAAGGTGTAAGGTGTAAGGTTACAAGTTTAAGAATGGAATAGTTTTTATGAGTCAAGCTCCGTACGGGACTCGTGTACTGATGATAATTCTATTGAGCGGGGCGAAATGTAGGTGTCAGACACTCTTCGAGTGTGCAGACACCTACACTTCCACTTTAAACCATTCATACAAAGCTTTCTGTCCTTTTGATGTGATAACCATTGCTCTTGAATTTTTTGTTCTGCGTAGCCAATCGGCGGCAAGCATTTTATCGAGCAGGGCTGCGCCAAGTGCACCGCTTATATGATGCCTTCGTTCACTCCAGTCGAGACATGTTTTTGCAAATGCACGCCTTTGAAATTTTAATTCATCGGTATTTATTTTTATTTCTGCAAACCATTTAATGCCTTTTGCAGTCACGTCAAAATCGGTTTCATTTTTGATAATAAGTTTTTGCTTCAACAAACTATCTGTAATTAAAACGCCGACTTTTCCTGCAAGATGGTCGTAACAAGTTCTGCAATATTTTATAGCTGATGTTGTTTCGTTATCAGCATTCTTTTCATGTTTGCTGTAAGGAATAAGATTTGCCAATGCTTCAATTGCATAAGCCACATCCTGACGAGAGAAAGTAAAATACCTGTGCCTGCCTTGTGTTTCAACACGCAATAAATCTGCTTGCAATAATTTATTCAAATGCATGCTTGCGTTTTGAGGTGATATATCTGCATTCATTGCAAGCTCTGTCGCAGTGTAGGCTTTACCATCAAGTAATGCCCATAACATTTTTGCTCTTGCAGGGTCGCCGATTAATGAAGCCACTTGCTGAAATTGTTTTTCCATACCAATACATTTAAGTTGAATTCATGTCAAAATACTTCAAAAGTATCAGAAACATTTCAATCACATTTAAGTGTAGAATGAAATGTTCTTGTTTAAAGACAATTATTATTGCAGAAGAAAATTGAAATTATGAGACGAGGAGTAAAAAATTTGCTTCACTTCTCTCAAGTAACTTTATTTACCAATAAACTAACAGACTATTTAACTAATAAACTTAAACAAAATGGTAGCAGTAATTTTTGAAGTAATTCCAAAGGGCGAGAATGAAAAGAAAGAGTATTTAAACATCGCCGCATCACTTAAAAGTGAGTTGGAAAAAATGGAAGGATTTATTTCTATTGAACGTTTTAAAAGCTTGTACAATCCTGAAAAAATTTTATCGCTCTCGTTTTGGAAAGATGATGAAAGCGTAAAACAATGGCGAATAGTTGAAATGCATAGAGCCGCACAAAAAAAAGGACGTGAACATATTTTTAAAGACTATCGGTTAAGAGTGGCATCAGTGATACGTGATTATGGAATGTTCAGCAGAGAAGAAGCACCCGAAGATAGTAAGATGTTTCATGGTGAAAAGTAAGATTGAATCTGAAACTACAGTTCAATAACGTTCTGAACGATGCAGTGAGTGACACAACAGGTGATGCCATGAAATACTAATGCCGGCATCATAAAAAAAGAAATGCTTCATGTATAAAATAAAATATCCCCGTTGCAACGAGGATACTCTTTCTAAAAATTCGTTGCAATTTATTTGAACGCATTATGAATGTAGTCTGCAATTTCTCCACCCTTTGCAGTGGCAACTTTTTCAAGCGCACCTTTTAAAACAGGGTCGGTAAATCCCCGATAATTTTCAGGAATCATGTTTCTGAATTCAACAACTTCTTCAACGCCTTCTTTTACTTTGGTTGTATCATTCACCTTAGTGAGAAATTCACAGAAGGTAGCTGTAGCTTCAAACTTTTCCTGACTTGGCGGCGTTTCTTTATATTGTTTCAACACAAAATCAAAATCACTTTCGGTGCCGTTTTGCATAATCACTGCGCTTACCACTTCGCCGAGTTTTCCTTTTGCATCGTTTATGAATTTCTTTGCAAGCGTGTATGCATTTGCCGAATCGAGCGTGTTCAATCCTTCAAGAGAAGCACCTGCAACGCTGTACGAAGAATCGTTTACGTTTTGCTCAAACAAAGATTGGTACTTTTCATCGCCGGTATAAGCAAGTGCTTCAATTGCTTTAGCTTTTGTTTTTTTATCGGGGTCTGTCTTTGCAATATTTTCTACCTGCTGCAAGATAGATGCATCAGCAAGCAGCGCTGAATCATTTGCAATCGCATCAAGCGTGTAAGAACGCAAGCCTGCATATTTATCTTTAAGACCAACCGCTAATTCGGGCATGTGATTTTTTGCAAAATAACTCAACGCTTCTCTGCGGTCTAAATAGAGCGGCGCATATTTTATCTGCGCTTTGAAATTATCCGCTGTTTTGTTATCTGTTTTTTGCCACAACAAAATTTTATCGCCATCAACATTTATCAAATCGGGATGTTGAGTGTAGCTAATTGTGAACGTATCAACTTTATCGTTCATCCACACATTGTATCTTTTTTTGTTTGCACCGTTATATACATCAATTGCGACAGGCAACTTAAATACTTTATCACCTTGCTGGGTTTGTTGAATTATCACTTGTGCTTTTCCTGCCGCATCATCATAATTATAGTCAATTTTCGCAACGGGATGACCGCTTCCGTAATACCACTGGTTCCAATACCAGTTTAAATCTCTTCCTGTTACAGCTTCAAAGGCAAGTCGCAACTGTTGTGCTTCACCTGTTTTGAATTTATTATCTGTGAGATATTTATTCAATGATTTAAAGAAGGCACTGTCGCCAACATAATTGCGCAGCATGTTTAAAATGCGCCCGCCTTTATTATAACTTACTGCATCAAACATATCTTCTTTATCCTTATAATAATAACGCACAAGATTTTTGTTTTCGCTACCGCTTTGAATGTATTGCTGCATGGCTTCATAATTATGTTCGTCGCCAGCATCCTTGCCGTGCTTGTATTCATCCCACAACGTTTCACTAAAATCAGCAAAGCTTTCGTTCACTGTAACGTTGCTCCAGCTTTCTGTTGTAACAAGGTCGCCAAACCATTGATGAAACAATTCATGCGCAATAACTTCTTCCCATGAATTGCCATCTGTCAATTGTCTTGCATTTTGATAAGCACTCTCCTGATGCAAAGTTGCAGTTGTATTTTCCATTGCGCCGCTTACATAATCGCGACCAACTATCTGTGCATATTTGGGCCACTGATAATCCATACCAAGAACTGTTGAATAAAATTTTATCATTTCAGGAGTTAAACCAAATATTCTGCGGGCTACAGGTGCATATTCTTTTTCCACATAATAACTTACTTCTTTGCCTTTATAACTGTCTTTTATAATACTGTATTCACCAACGCCCATAAAGAAAAGATAAGGCGCATGAGGCAAATCCATTTTCCATGTATCGGTTCTTGTACCGTCTGCATTTTTCTTTTGATTCACCAACAACCCGTTTGAAAGTGTTGCATACTTTGCGGGAACAGTTAGTGTAATTTCTTCTGTGCTTTTTTGATTGGGCTTATCAATAGTGGGCATCCATACGCTGTTGCTCTCTGTTTCACCCTGTGTCCATATTTCAGTTGGCTTATCTTTTTCTTCGCCTTTTGGATTGATGAAGTATAAACCTTTCGCTTCGGTTATGGCAGCACTTCCTTCGCCTTTGTATTCATTAGGTTTCGAGATATAATCAATATAGACGGTGTATTTTTCGTTGTTCTTATAAATTCTATCAAGTGTGATGCGCAGAATTAAACTATCATCGTAAGTATATTTAAGCGGTGTTTTTTTACCATTATTAAATATTGCGATTTCATTTATCGTCATTCCTTTTGCATCGAGACTTAAAGAATCTGTTGAATAAAAATGTGGTTTGAGTGTAAGCCATTCTTTTCCGTACATCCATGCTTTATCAAAATCGAATTTTACATCGAGCTTTGTGTGCACGAGGTCATTTATCTTCGTTGGTTCTGCGCGATAAATGTGTCGCCACGATGTATCTTTATCCGCCTTTACTGTAATTTGTGCGTGCACGAGACTTGCAACACAAAGTGCCATTATCAAAAAATATTTCTTCATCAATTAAAAAAATTTAGAGCGCAAAAATACTTTTCCATAAATAATGAGCGCAGAAAATAATATATAAATGGTTAAAATGGTACGATTATAGCGGTAGCGATGCAACTAAACTGCTGCATTTTCCAGTAGTTTTGTTGAAAATAAGCCCGCAGATGAATAAGCTTTTTAAAATATTCTTTACAGCCATTGTGTTTTCTGCCCTTACTTTTTGCAAACAATCTTACGCCCAGCAAAATCATTTTATATATATACAGGCAGATGATAAACAACCATTCACTGTGAACGTAAATGGAAAAGCGTATGCTTCGTCGGAGATTGGGTATGTAATTATTCCAAAGCTTACTGACGGGAAATATCAATTGAATGTAAACTTCCCTGATAATAAATATCCCGACCAACAATTTAACTGCTTAGTGAATAAAACAGATGTTGGTTATGCTTTAAAAAATTATCAGGAAAAAGGATGGGGGCTTTTTAATCTTCAAACGCTTGATATTACAATGGCAGGCGCGCCGGTTGCTGATGTACCGAAAGATACTGTTAATCCAAATGCTTTCAGTGAAATGCTTTCTGATGTTGTGAATGATACAACTTTAAAGAAAGCAGCTGTTGAATTGCAGATGGCGAAAAATCAAAAAGAAGTTCCGCCTGTTGTTAAAGATACTGTTGCTAAACAAGTTGCTGCCCCAACTTTGAACGATTCTTTGATAGCACAACAAAAACAAATCGTAAAAGATTCCGCCGGTTCAAAGACTTCGATAATGAAGATTGCTGAACATACTACAAAAGCAGGAACGAGCATGATATTTTTAGACCCAAGCTCCGGCGATACAATAAAAATCTTTTTGCCAAACACAGAACTTAAAAATGCACAGGCAAAGGTGCAAGAGAAAAACGCCGATAGCCCTGTTGCGATGAACAACGCACCGGCTGATACATCACAACAAGTCGCAGCAAAAAATCCAATTGATACGTCAAAAGAAATAGCAGTAAATAATCCAATTGATATAACCAATAAACAAACTGCAATAAACAATGCAAATGATACTTCTGCCTCTGCAAATGTTGCGAGGGTTGATACATCAGTCACAGACAATGCAGTAAATGTTGCTGATACATCTGCCACAAAGAATGCCAATAATACTGCTATAAATAACAATACTCCCGATGTGGCTGCAGTTTCACAAGACACACAACCAAAAGAAGAAATAAAGAATGATAATCCTTTGCCTGATACAACTGCAACAACAAAAAAAGAACCCAACAATCCATTTTATACGGGAGAGAAGAAAAAAGATACTGCAAATAATGTAGTAGCTAATGACGGCAATAATAATCAAACTGTTGTTCAAAAAACTGAAACAGTAACAGAACACCCAGTTACAACAGGTGCGTTTAAAATAGATTGCAAAAAAATGTTTGCTGATAATGACCTTGATAAGTTGCGAAAGAAAATGGTTTCATCTGGCAGTGATGACAAAATGATACAAACGGCAAAAAAATATTTTGAGGATAAATGTCTTACTACGGCGCAGGTGAAAAGTCTTGGTGCATTGTTGCTTACCGATGAAGGTCGCTACAATTTCTTCGACGCCGCTTATAGAAACGTGTATGATATTTCTGCATTTCCATCTCTTGAGAGTCAGTTGATAGACCCCTATTACAAAAAACGTTTCAGAGCAATGCTTAGATAAATTTATGCAGCGTTATTTTTTAGAAGTTGCTTACAAAGGAACCCACTACAGTGGTTTTCAAGTACAGCATAATGCAAATACCATACAGGCTGAAACGGAGAAAGCGCTAAACATTTTATTCAAACAACCATTTAACTTAACAGGCTCTTCTCGCACAGATGCCGGTGTGCATGCGCTGCAAAATTTTTTTCATTTTGATACTGAGGTAAACATTGCTGAAAAAAATTTGTACAACTTAAATGCGTTGTTACCTAACGATATCGTCGCAAAAAATTTTTTTAAAGTTGATGATAAAGCGCATTGCCGCTTTGATGCCATTTCACGTGAGTACAAATATTTTTTATACAATAAAAAAAATCCTTTTCTGCGAGAAACTGCTTACTACTATCCTTATAAATTAAATGTTGAAGTATTACAACAAGCAGCGGAGATTATTACAAAGCACACCGATTTCACCGCATTTTCGAAACGGCGTACGCAAGTAAGACATTTTATATGCAACATTCATCACTCGCAATGGGCAAACGAAAATGAATGTTTAGTTTATAATGTTATTGCCAATCGTTTTTTGCGTGGCATGGTTCGTGGTTTTGTTGGTACGATGTTGAAAGTTGCAACAGGCGCAGTTACATTCGAACAGTTTAATCAAATTATTGAAAACAAAAATTCCTGCGATGTTGATTTTTCTGCACCTGCACATGGATTGTTTCTTGTGAAAGTGAATTATAAAAAAGGAATGTTGAAAGAAATAGTTTGATTGTTTAAGAGTTTGAGAGTTTGATTGTTTGATTGTTTTAGAGTTTGATTGTTTTAGAGCGTAAGTAACACTTTGAAGTGTAAGACACCTTGCTTCGTATTGCTGAATAGAATTCAGAACGTATAAGTGAGTGACACAACGGAAGCCGATAGTAGTATTACAGCTAAGTACAAAAAATAAAATCAACTTCGGAATCGGAAGCTCAAATCTTCATTCGCATTACCTTTGCCGCACAAAATAAACTGTATGATTTATCGCATAGAAAAAGACACCATGGGCGAAGTAAAAGTTCCTTCGCATGTTTATTGGGGAGCGCAAACGCAACGCAGCATCGAGAATTTTAAAATTGCACAGGACATTAACCGCATGCCTAAACCAGTTATTTATGCATTTGCTTATTTAAAAAAAGCAGCCGCAATTACAAATTTTCAACTGGGTGTTTTGTCGAAAGATAAATGCGATGCCATTGCCCAAGTGTGCGACGAAATACTTGCGGGTGAATTGGATGACCAATTTCCGCTTGTGGTGTGGCAAACGGGCAGTGGCACCCAAAGCAATATGAATGTGAATGAGGTTATTGCTTACCGTGCGCATGTAAATAATGGCGGTTCTTTGAACGACAAAGAAAAATTTTTGCATCCCAACGATGACGTAAATAAATCGCAATCATCGAATGATACGTTTCCCACAGCGATGCATATTGCTGCATATAAAATACTCGTTGAAACTACAATTCCCGGCATAGAAAAACTGCGTAAGACGCTTGCAGACAAGAGTAAAGCATTTATGCGCATTGTAAAAATTGGTCGTACACATTTTATGGATGCAACGCCGCTTACATTGGGGCAGGAATTTAGCGGTTATGTTTCGCAGTTGGAGCATGGTTTGCGTGCTATAAAAAATTCTTTGCCTCATTTGAGTGAGCTTGCATTGGGTGGCACAGCGGTTGGCACAGGCATCAACACGCCGAACGGTTATGCAGAGCTTGTTGCCAAAAATATTGCAGAGCTCACGGGCTTGCCTTTTGTTACTGCCGAAAATAAATTTGAAGCACTTGCATCGCACGATGCCGTTGTTGAAGCGCACGGTGCTTTAAAAACTGTTGCTGCAAGTTTAATGAAAATTGCAAATGATATTCGTATGTTGTCGAGCGGACCACGCAGCGGCATTAGTGAAATTTTTATTCCTGATAACGAGCCAGGTTCTTCCATTATGCCAGGCAAAGTAAATCCGACGCAATGTGAAGCGCTCACAATGATTGCTGCGCAGGTGTTTGGTAATGATGTTGCGATAAATGTTGGTGGAGCGATGGGACATTTTGAGTTGAATGTTTTTAAACCTGTATTGATTTATAATTTTCTTCATTCCGCAAGATTAATTGGTGAAGGCTGTATAAGCTTTAATGATAAATGCGCTGTCGGCATCGAACCCATCGAAGCCAATATAAAAAAGCATGTTGATAACAGTCTTATGCTCGTAACTGCGTTAAACACAAAAATCGGTTATTACAAAGCAGCGGAGATTGCACAGCGTGCGCACAAAGAGGGAACGACACTAAAGGAAATGGCTGTTAAACTTGGTTACCTAACTCCCCAAGAATTTGATGAATGGGTTATACCAGAAAAAATGGTGGGAGAATTATCCTAAATCCCTAAAAGGGCTTTTAGATAAACAATGTACTTGTAAAATAAATTTTAGGAGGAACGCATTTTTTTTCGCGACCTTTCATCATCATTAGAGACAACACCATTCAAAGATTGATGAGCGTTTCAAACGTGTTAATTACGGCACATCAGACTTTCTTTATCGAAGAAGCCTTAATAAAAATTGCACTAACAACATTGAAAAACATTAGAGCGCTTACACAATCGGAAAGTGATAAATGAGCAGCCGCTATTAGGGTAATCTGAATGAAGGATTGTTCTTTCACGTTTCACGTCTGACGTCTCGCAATTGAACGCAGTATGAATTTTAAAAAAAAGCAATCACTTCACTGGAATAACAAAACTGCAATTTGTTGAACCAGCCGTTACCGGGATTGCATTATCACCAATGATAGTTGGAGTACCTGAACCTTTCAGTGTAATATTTTGTAATCCGGAAGAAGTGAATGTACCTGAAGAGGAAAATGACATTCCATTCACAACGTCTGTTGTAACACTATACACTCCGGGTATAGTAACATTCACTTGCAATACCACGGTATTAGAGTCTGTCAATGGTTGACCCGCTGTATAAGCGCCATTAACAACAGCATTTGAACAGTTACCGGTACTGTCATCCACTAACTCAAATGCAGCACTGCTATCAGCATCTTGTGCCAAAACATTTACAGTAAATGAACAGGCAGAAGAATCCAAATGCACAGTAAAGGTGTCAACCTGCGAAAGAACCGGCGTTCCCGTACCAATAAGTTTTACTTCGGCAACACCTTTTCCTGTAAAGTTTCCTGTAGCCGTAAAAGTGTAGCCATTTACGTAATTAGTGTACATCGTGTAAGCACCGGGTGAATCAACATTTACCTGCACAATAATGTAATTACTGTCCGTTAAAGCCGAATCAACTTTATAAATGCCATGTACCGGTATAGGTAAACAATTTCCTGAACTGTCCGTAACAATGGAAGCATTTGATTCGGGAGAAAGATCCCAGCTTATGGTTTTTTGACATGCTATAAAAGCTATAAGAACAATAGCTGCAGAGATTAACAGGTGTTTCATCGTACATTAATTAGCAAAAACAATTCCCAAACTTTTCAAAACGTTTTAATAAGTAAAAAAGTATAGCAGCTTTCAAAATAACTTCATTGGCGTTTTGCCATCACAAAACATATTTACAATTTAGTACATACAATTTATCGTATAAGGCAGCGTTATTGCAGTAGTAAATATCTTTGCCTGTAACGAACAGTATTTTTATTTATGAAGCACAATATTTTATTTTTTCTTTTAGTGATTGGTCTTGTCATACTTAACTCCTGTCAAAAAGAAATTAGCTTTGAAAATCCTGTTGCAAAAGCTGATGCACAAGGAAGCTTAACAGATTCTTTGGGTAATTGTTTGTATGATTCTGTATACGGCACTTTTTATAATGGCGTAACTCCCGGCGGTGATACCGCATATGTGGAAATACAAGTTCAGGTTGATTCTGTTGGCACTTATCGTATATATACTGATTTGCAAAATGGTTTCATGTTTGCCGATTCAGGCTTCTTCAACTCTACAGGCATGCACGCTGTACAACTTAAACCTATTGGTACTCCTCTTTTGCAAACAGTCACAGACTTTACAGTGACATTTAGTGGTGACACCTGCAACTTTGCGGTGTATGTGCAAGACAGCACTGGCACGGGTTTAGGCGGAGGGACCGGGGGAGGAACTGACTCCGTTGGCTCATGGGAGTTTTATATAGACAGCTCATATATACATGGAAAAGTGAACTTAGCAATATTTGCAGATACCCTTAGCGTTGTTGGAGCAGGCACTTGGGCGCTCGGAATTAACGGCACAACGGCAGGAGATTCTACATTGGTTTTGGTGATTACTTTTCCGGGAAACACAATAGATACAGGAACATATGTGTCACAAGGAACGCCGGCGTCTAATGCATTGTTCGGTTTTAGTGATCAAAATGGAAATACGCTCTTTTTCGCTGTTAACGATCCGCAATCTCAAAGTTTAATGACAATTCATATTGACTCATACAACAGTGCAACACGTGTGGTATCCGGAACTTTTTCCGGATTAGCAAGCCTTGAAGATGCCTCGGATGTAATCCACATAAGTAGTGGCAAATTTACCGCTACTGTTTCTCCGTAACTTTAACCATGACTCATGAAAAACCCGCCTTCATATAACAAGAAATTTTTTGCGCTGGCTGTATATTATTCTTTTTTTATGAAGAGAACCGTCTTATTTTTTCTTTTAGTGATTGGCTCTATTGCCATTTTCAACTCTTGTCAAAAAGAGTATAGCTTTGAAACTCCAATTGCAGCGGCAGATGCAAAGGGAAGTTTGACAGACTCTTTAGGTAATTGTCTATATGATTCGGTGCATGGCACTTTTTATGGTGGTGTAACTCCAGGCGGTGATACTGCTTATGTGGAATTACAAGTTAAGGTTGATTCTGTTGGCAATTATCGCATTTATACAGATTTGCAAAATGGTTTCATGTTTGCCGATTCCGGTTTCTTCAACACTACAGGCATTAATACCGTGAAACTTAAACCCATCGGCACTCCCCTTTTACAAACTGTTACAGATTTTGCAGTGACATTTAGTGGCGATACATGTCACTTCGTTGTGTACGTTAAAGACAGTACCGGCTCGGGAGTAGGAAGCCAGCCGTGGAGTAATTCATCGGATACTGCATGGTCATTTACAACCGATACCACTTATAACGGTCCTTTTGAAGAGGCATACATAGGAGTGGATACAGTTACAGGTGATATTTATCTTGCCCTTACTGGACCCACAGCAATAACAACCGATTCTTCCCGCTTTTATCTTGATGTTCTTTTACCAAATGGAGTGATTGCTACAGGCACATATAATACAAATGCCGGCTCCCATATTTTTTTCGACAACAGTCCCAATAACGATTCGGTGTTTGTATATTATGCAAACAGCACTACCGAAGATGTAAATACGGTCATCAATATATCACGTTATGACACGGCTTCAAGTATTATCACCGGAACTTTCACCGGAACGGCGATTGATCCGTTAGGCAATCCTGTAACTATAACCAACGGAAGGTTTAAAGCAAAAGTGCAATAACTTCTTGTTCATACATATCAATACAAACCAAAAGCGAAGTATGGTACTTCGCTTTTTTGTTGATGTTTCGGCACACAAATAAAAAAGAGATTGTCTTAAGTTGAAAACAATCTCTTTTGTTCAAAGTGTGATAAAGATTGCGGAGAGAATACCTTCTTGGCAAGTGGTTCTACAGCAAAAAGTTTAAGGCTTAATCAAATTTTAAATCCGAATCTCGTTTCATTCATTACCTTCCGTCATTAAACGCAAAAAAACTATGAACTTTCTTTCTTATTGGTGGATACTCATTGTACTATTCATCATCTTTAGCGGGCTTGTTACAGTGAATCAGGGAACTATTGCGGTTGTTACAATGTTTGGTAAATATCGGCGCATTCTAAGACCGGGTTTGAATTTCAAATTCCCTGTATTAGAACAGATATACAGAAGAATAAGCATTCAAAACCGTTCGGTTGAATTGGAATTTCAGGCCGTAACACTCGATCAGGCAAATGTTTATTTTAAAGCGATGTTGTTGTATGCTGTACAAAATGCAGAAGAAGAAACGATAAAAAAAGTTGCTTTCAAATTTATCAGCGACAAAGATTTAATGCAGGCTTTGGTAAGAACAATAGAAGGTTCTATCCGCGCATTTGTGGCAACAAAACGTCAGGCAGAAATTCTTGGTTTGAGAAAAGATATTGTTGAGTATGTGAAAGAACAAATAGACCATACACTCGAAGATTGGGGTTATCATTTGCAAGATTTGCAAATCAATGACATTACTTTCGATCAGGCAATTATGGACAGCATGAGCAAAGTTGTTGCGAGCAACAATTTAAAGGCTGCTGCGGAAAACGAGGGTCAGGCATTGCTTATTACAAAAACAAAAGCAGCAGAAGCAGAGGGGAATGCAATAAAAATTGCAGCAGAAGCAGAACGCGAAGCGGCGAGACTGAGAGGACAAGGTGTGGCATTATTCCGCGAAGAAGTTGCACGTGGTATGACTCAGGCAGCCGAACAAATGAAACAGGCAAACCTCGATACCAATGTAATTCTTTTCAGCATGTGGACTGAAGCTATCAAGAATTTTGCAGAAGTTGGTAAAGGTAACATCATCTTTCTCGATGGCAGCCCTGAAGGAATGGAGAATCAAATGCGTCAAATTATGGCGATGGTAAAAATGGATAAAGACAAACCAACCGGTTCAATTTTAAAACCACAAATGCCTGCACAGTAAAAAAATTTGTTTGAAAAAATGTAAGCCGCTTCTCATGGAGCGGTTTTTTAGTTTATGAATGCTCATTTAGAGATGACGATATTTGGATAATCCGTAATAATTCCATCCACCCCTAACTTCTTCAATCGTTCTATCTCTGTTTTATCATTTACTGTCCATGGAATTAATTTAATACCTGTATCGTGACATTGTTTTACAAGCAAAGGAGTTACCAGCCTAAAAGCAGGACTATAAATGGTTGGAATAAACCCAAGGTTTTTCAATTGCAGCGCAAAAGGCTTTTCATCATCGTCATCAATCAGCAAAGAGGTTTTTACAGATGGATAATACTGATGCAAATATTGCAATGAACGAATGTCAAATGATTGAATAATTGTTTTGTCTTCAATTTTCTTTTCTTCGATAACGGCTACTATCAGCTCAATATATTTATCGGGTGCAGGATGATAAATGTTATCAGTTGCAGGTGTGCATTTTGTCTCTATATTATATTGTACAGGCTGCTTGTGATTTTGCAAAATAAATGCTTCAACGCTGTCAATTACATCTTTCAGCAAAGGTTTTACTGCATGTATTTTTTCTTGATGAGGAAAACCGGGATATGGCTTCATTCCTACATCGTAAGCTTTCACCTCATCATAAGTCATTTGATAAATGTTCAACGATTTTTCCTCCGCTTCTGTTACAAAATTTCCATCAGGCTTTGTTGTTATTTCATGATTAAAGAATGGTTCATGACTTATTACTACCTGGGAATCTTTTGTTATTACAACGTCCATTTCAAGAGTAGTAACACCAAGGTCAATTGCTTTAATGAAAGCGGGAACGGTATTCTCCGGCATTAAGCCTCTGCAACCACGATGACCTTCAAGGTCGAAGGTTCCGCTCAAGGGTTTGTAAGAAGGATTGATGTGATGGCTGCAACTCATAACAAGCAGAATACTGAAGATAATGATAACTCTTTTCATGAAGGAAATACTTTGTGTTGCCTTTGTTTCATCGTTTCAGCAATTCTTTGCGCATCTGCATCTTGGTCGCTTAAATGCTCAATGATGTTTTCATAACTTTTTTCATCACGGTTTTGGCTAAGCTTGAAAATATGTTCAATGCTTGTCACCTCAATTTCAAAAGCAGTGATAGCTTTCATATTGTTTGTTACATAATTTTCATCCAGCTTATGAACAAGCGAAAGAGAATGTGAATTGTTTTCAAATGTTTCGGTAAGCTTTGTGAGCAGCTTATGTAAACCTTCGTCATCCAGAAATCTTAAAACACCTTTTGCATGAACCGCCTGGTAATTCCATGTGCTTGCCACTTGTTTGTTTTCGTACCAGCTTGCACTTACATAAGTATGTGCTCCCTGAAAAATTGCAAGCACATTGGGGTTCTCTGCAAATGCTTTTGTGTGTGCTTGTTTGCGCATTACGTGAGCCCAAAGAAAAATTTTATTATCACGTTCTTCTATTAAACAAGGAACATGTGTTGCAACAGGAGTGTTATTTGCATCAAGACCGCAGAGTGTAATAAAAGGATGGGCATGCATAAAAGCAATTACTTCTTTTTCATCTGAAGCTTTAAAGTGAGGAACGTTATACATGCGCCGAAGGTAAGAGATGTTTTGTGTTTTGATACTACAATAAAGAAGATGCGATTAATACTTTAATTTTTTAGGGTCTTGCTTGCTATGCCAAAATGATAGTAGCATTATTTCTTTTTTGGAAGAATAATATCGGTAGTATAATACAATGTATTTATTGATAGAAACCTTTCTTATTCTTCGATTTTTTTGTGAGGGCGTGTACATTTCCGGATATTTTCTACCCTCGATAAAATATATTCGGTTTGTTTTACAAAGTTCTTTATTTCTCTATCGCTCCAGTTTTCTTTAAGGTAACGGATATTTTTCTCAAATGTTTTTATGGCTTCATCAGACCATTTTATTGTGACAGCCATTTCTTGTATCTTTTCATTACTTCCTTATGCGGTGTTACTCTTCCTGCTTTTACGTCTTCTAAGCCTTTTTCAATAGAATCCTTCGCCTCTTCGCTTAGATCATCCCACCAATCTTTTTCAGCGTTTACTTCAAGCATTGCATGTACCATTCGTACAACTTTTTCATCGGCGGCATCAAGATATTTTTTTGCCTCCTCTTTTAGTATCTCAATTTCACTCATACTATTTTATTTGAATCAAATTTAATTTTAAATCTTTAATGATGCATTATAAGAATGTTGAATTTTACGTCGCTCATTGCTCAATAAAGAACAAAGTGTACAAGTGAGTGACACAACGAGAGCCGAATAGTAATCCAGACTTCTGCTTCAAAATAATCTCTTACATTTTACTTCTCAACCTAAACTAAAATTTCTTTCCTACCTTTAAATTGATTTTGCTGCTTGGAAATGCTATAACCTATGGAATTAAATTCGCCAAACATACCGAAAGAGCGTGTGAAAAAATATGTAATATCAAAACCGATTGATGCATTCTTTTCCAACATTTATACAGTTTACAAATTCATACAACGATTCCTTAAAGAAGTTTTTTTACCACCTTACGAGTTTCAGGAAATAGTGCGCCAATGTTATGAAGTGGGTTACAAATCGCTTCCCTTAATATCGCTTACAGGTTTTATTACAGGCATCGTTTTTACTAAACAATCAAGACCATCATTATCGGAACTCGGCGCCGCTTCATGGTTGCCATCATTAATTTCAATTGCACTTATTCGTGCATTGGCGCCACTTGTTACAGCATTGATTGCAGCAGGAAAAGTTGGTTCGAATATTGGTGCGGAATTAGGATCAATGAAAGTAACAGAACAGATAGATGCAATGGAAGTCTCGGCAACAAATCCTTTTAAATTTTTGGTGGTAAGCCGTGTGCTTGCTACAACATTTATGATACCCATTCTTGCGATGTACACCGCATTTGTCGGCATGATGGGAGCCTATCTAAACGTGCATCACAATGAGCTTACCAGCTTTACAGCTTTTTTTGAAGATGCATTTGAAAGCATTTCGTTTCTTGATATTTTTTCTTCTTTGTTTAAATCCCTTGTGTTTGGTTTTACTATTGGCATAACCGGTTGCTATCAGGGTTACAACGCTGCGAATGGAACACAAGGTGTGGGGAAGGCGGCAAACACCGCTGTTGTAGTTTCCATGTTTTTGATTTTTATTGAAGAGATGTTGATTGTTCAGGTTACAAATGCAATAAGACCGGCATAATTATTTTATGAAGCAACATGTTTCAACAGTTGACAGGAGCAGAGTGGTAATTTCCATTCGCGGATTGGAAAAAGCTTTTGGTACTAATAAAGTCTTACGAGGCATAGATCTTGATTTGTATAAGGGCGAAAATGTTGTGGTACTTGGCCGTTCAGGAACAGGTAAATCGGTGTTAATAAAAATTATTGCTGGGTTACTAAAGCCCGATAAAGGAACTGTAAACGTTTTGGGTGAAGAAGTTGATAAACTTAATGTAAGACAATTACAGCAATTGCGTTTAAAGATGGGCTTTTCGTTTCAGAACAGCGCTTTATACGATAGCATGACCATTAGAGAAAATCTTGAGTTTCCTCTTGTGCGCAACAGAAAAAATTTAACGAATGCAGAAATTGATAAAGCCGTTAAACAGGTATTGGAAGATGTAGGTCTTTCACAAACGATTAATCAAATGCCCGGAGAACTTTCTGGAGGTCAGCGAAAACGCATTGGCATTGCCCGAACATTGATTCTTCAACCGGAAATTATGTTGTACGATGAACCAACGGCGGGACTTGATCCTATCACAAGTATTGACATCAACAATCTTATTAATGAAGTGCAGGAGCTTTATCATACAAGCTCCATCATCATAACACACGATCTCACGTGCGCAAAAACGACAGGTGACCGTGTTGCCGTAATGTTTGACGGCAAATTTTTTCGTGAAGGAACCTTTGATGAAGTGTTTGCAACAGATGATGAGCGTGTAAAAAGTTTTTTTGATTACAATTTTATAAACAGCCTATGAAATCGGTAAAAAATAAACGCGCAGTTACAGTAGGCATTTTTATTTTTCTTGGAATAGTAATATTGATTGTGGGAGTATTTACATTGGGTGGTCAAAAGAAGACATTTGTAAAAGCTGTTCCTGTAAAAACTGTTTTTGAAGATGTAAGCGGTTTACAGGTAGGCAATAATGTATGGCTGTCGGGAGTAAAAATTGGTGTAATAAAAAAACTAAGTTTTATTCCCAACACCGGTGTGGAAGTAACCATGAATCTCGATGCACATGTGGTGCCTCTTATTCATAAAGATTCAAGAACAAAGATTAGCTCCAACGGTTTAATGGGAAGCAAAATCGTAGTAATTTTTGGGGGTACAAAAAATGCCGCGCATGTTGAGAAGAACGATATGCTCGAATCGGTAAAACCCATCAACACAGAAGATATGCTTGCAGTTTTGCAGGAAAACAACAAGAGCCTCCTTGTTATTCTAACCAACTTTAAAGATGTATCTAAAAAGATTGCCGACGGCGAGGGCACGCTTGGCTCATTGCTCAACGATAGTTCTATGGCTCATGATATGCGGGCAACAATCGCGTCGTTGCGTTCGGCTATTGCGAATTTTAAAGCAACTGCAATTAAAAGCGAGAAAGCAGTAAGCAGCATTGCGGACTTTACTGCGCAGTTAAATAAACAAGGCACATTGATGAACAATCTTGTTACTGATACAACTATCTTTAAAAATCTCCGTGCTACTGTTTCGCAATTGAAGCAGGCTGCAGATACTGCAACACAAATAACCAATGATATTAAAAATGCTACTGCTCAATTAACGAAGAAGAATAACGCGGTTGGCGCTGTATTAAATGATGAAGAATTTGCTACACGTCTGAAAAGCACTATGGCGAATCTTGATTCTGCAAGTAAAAATTTAAATGATGATTTGATTGCCTTGCAGCATAACTTTCTTTTCAGAGGTTATTTTAAAAAGAAAAAGAAAGATTGATTTTTATGAACCGTGCCGCATTGCCCCTATGGTTTTCAGCAGCTTTACCTCAGATTTCATGAGGTACAGTTTATTTTACAGATCATTAATCAATTTATTGCAAAAGAAAAACAGCAGTTATAATAATGGCATCTATCGCCAGTACAAGAAGGGTAAATTTTAAAGAATACTTTTCTGTTAATAATGGTTTCATATAAGGGCTTAAAGATTTTAAGAAATGGTAAATCATGCATCAGAGCATTATGCAGTTAATAGTTTAATCAGAGCATTAAGAAAAGCAGACCTAATAAAACAAAATCAAATGCAATAATAACAAGGATGAGCCTTAGGGCATTTTTATTTGAAGGCAGAAATAATTTCATTTGCAATGATTTTTATTGCCTGTTTATTTTACTCATACATAAGCAGGTTTACCAAAAAGTTTAATGCCTTATAGTTTACAGACTAAACGAATGCTTCGCTATTAGCGCAACATAAAAAGAAAGCCTAAAATTATCAGGTCAACGACAGCGATAATAGCAATTAACCGTCGCGATGCTTTGTTTTCGGGTAAAGAAATTTTCATAGAGGGTGATTTTAGTTTTTTAATCAATATGGGTATCGGGTTAATATACATGTTGTTTTGATAGGCACTTACCATATTTGCTGCAGAGTAACTTCCGTCTGCTGTAAGTGCAATTGTAATTGGATTTATTTTCATGGATTTGAATTTAATTTTGGATTTATATCTCAATATTAGCTTTCTGTAAATTGTTTTTGGAGTGCCTATCGTTGATTGCGCTCTTATTATCGCCGAGCAGATTAAAATAACCGTTAATAAATTTTGACTTTTCAAAGAGATTTTCTCTTTAGTTAACTCAATAAATGATCTTTTATTGGTTGCGTTTTAAAAGTTGTTTTATCCTTAACCTTGTGTAATGCTGAAGAAGAATGGGATAGATATTATAGATAAGGTTGGAAACAGTTAATATCAAAAACCAGATGTAATAAGACTTTATTAAAGCATACACGGAAGCAAGCAAAAAGAAAAACAAAGCCAAATAGTGAAATTTCTCAAACCCATAAGTCTTTTTATATTGAGATTCCATTGTTCTTCTGTCATACACTATTTTGTATTAAGGATATTTTTTTCTTATGAACCGATTTATCATTTCACCATGCTGCGCCCATTTTTGTGCAAACGGCACACCAGCCTTTTTTAAAAAGTTTACATTCTTTATTTGAGCACGGTTATAAAACGAAGGAGGCAAAAAGCAAGGCACTATGCTAATGCCAAGAAAAATATATAAAAGCTTTTGCGGCATAAAATTATAACAAAAGTATCCGATTGGTATAAGGTTAAGCAAAGACCATAAGAAGTTGGGGATCATGTTGCAGAGTTCAACATGCATTTTTATTTTCTTTCGTGTTTTAGCTTCTAAATGGCTTTGCAAGTTTTCAGTATTATGACTAATCTAAATTAAAAAAATTTGGTTTTAATCGCTGCTAAAAGCCCAATACACAAAAAATTCATTTATGAAAGGATTACTGTCTATATGAAAATTTGATTAAGAATTTTATATGCTCTGTTTTATCTCTGCTTTTTTATTTTATTTGCACCGCTAAATAATTATTTATTGAGTATGCATATTAAATCCTGAACCCTTAAGTACAAGACCAAACTTAGATTTATCAGCACTTCACATTCAGGTACAATATCGTCTGCTCAAATATTATCATCAAAAAAAAATTAAAAATGAAAAAAAATTTCTTTGCGTTAAGCGCAATTGTGGTAACGATTTTTTTTGTGTCCTGTAAAAAGGAAAGTAACAGCCCGAGTGGAAACAGTATTACCGGCGAGTACACTTTTATTTCTATGGAGGCCAGTACCAATTCTATTGCTGAATCAAGTGATGGATCTAAGTCAGTAACTACAAGCAATTACACTACTGAAAATAATTCAGGTACTGTTACGATTGACGCTTCTACAATAAGCTGTAACAATCTTTCATATGATATTAACGCTATAGCACATGGGAGTTTTTATCTAAATGGAACTCTTCAAGAAACGGTTGATCAGCCGTTTAATTTTTCTGTTAATCCTATAAGTTCTACAGCCACTTATAGGCTTGTTGGTACAGATTCTATTTATTTTGACAATGGAACTATGTTTTCGGATGGTGTTACAGACCCAACTGCACCGAGTGGTGCAAGATTAAGTGTGGACGGCAATATACTCTACCTAATAAGTACTGTACATCAAAATGTCACCAAAGATTTAGGAGGTATAATTATAACGATAGATGAATCCGGCACTCAAAAGGTAAAGTTGCAACGTAAATAAACAAAGAGCAAACATACATATTAAAAAACTGCCGTCTGAACAGGGGCAGTTTTTTAATTTTATGCTTTTATACTTATTGCATTGGGGTATCCTTTCCCCTTCACTTACCTCAATGCTGCATTATAAAGAGATTATTCCATAAAAAAACGCCTATATCCATTGTTTTCTGCGAATGCAATGCAGGCATGATTTTTTTAGGCGCTGTAGTAAAAAGTTTTTATGGAAAAAATGATAAACCTGAAAGATTTGCTGAAGCACGAAATACTCGATCTGTACTCTGCCGAAGAACAGATTATCGAAGCAATGCCTGCCATGATTGACAAAGCACAAAATGCTAACCTAAAAAAGGCATTACAGCAACATTTGAAAATAACCGAAGATCAAAAGAAACGACTCGACAAGGTAAAGCAACTCATTTCGGAAGAAGAAGAACAACAAACCGAAGGTGAAGAAAAGAAAGGTTTTTTCTCCCGTTTATTCGGTGGCGCTAAGGGACAAGAAAAATGCAAAGGCATGGAGGGATTGATTGACGAAGGAGAAAAAATAATGAATGAAGACATAAGCCCCGAAGCACTTGATGCAGCCATTATAGCCTCTGCACAAAAAATAGAGCATTATGAAATATCCGGTTATGGCACTGCAAAAGCATTTGCAAAAGAGTTGAAATTAAATGAAGTGGAAAGACTGCTCGAGCAAACGCTAAATGAAGAATACGAAGCAGACGACCGCTTAACAGAACTGGCTGTTGGTAAATTAAATCTTGAAGCAGAAAACGCCACAGACGAAGAAATGGAAGAAGCAGAAGAGCGTACTTCATCTTCCAGAAGAAGTGAAACAAGACGGGGCGGTAAAGAAACCTCTGAAAGAAACGGCTCAAGAAAATCTGAAGCAAGAGAAACAAAATCCAGTGACCGAAAGAAACCTTATTCACGCAACGATTCAAAAAAGGCGGGCTCATCAACAAAAGCAAATACATCAAAGAGTGAAGCTTCGTCTAAGAAGAAGAATAGTAAAAAAAGTGCTAACCGCAGTTCTTCAGCAAAGCCTAAAAAGTCTGCAAGCAAAAGCAGTTCTCGCAGCAGATAGATGTTGCAGAGTTATTATTTAGTAGTGATCAGTATTACTTCGGACATTGGTGCTTCTTTATAAATACCAAAAGTATGAATGGCGGGGCATGCCTTGCCGCTTGTTATACGCAACCGAACTTGCTTTGCTGTTACAGGTTTACATTTTATGATCCACTTATAACCTATAGATTTGCTTGTTTGTTGCTTTGGGAATTGGTGTCCACGTTTTACCGTTCATTGAATAGTAAACAGACCAGCCCGTGGTACGATGCCAAGTTCTATTACTTCATTACTTCTTGTAACATGAGGATGTCAAATTTTTTTCAGAACCGATATTGAAGACAATCGTATCTGTTGTAAATGCATCTGTTGTTGCAACAGCTACACCAAACTTTCCTACGGAAGGTGTATAAACACTTTTTATTTTTTTCTACCCACCATATCACCATACGTACCTATCGGGACGTTTCGCGATAACTGTTCAATTGCAGACAAGCGGTTACAGTTAAATCTGCAGCTAATTTTTCGTCTCACATTTCCATGATTTACTCTCTCGTTATCCTAACCACTCTGTCATCAGAAAATTCAGGAATTGCAAGCTCAACTTGTTTTCCTGAATTTTTTATTGTTTGTTGTTGAATAATTTTTCCATCCATCGGGTCTATCCATTTTATTGTATAGTCTCCTTGCGGTAAAGGGCAAATCCATTTATCAAGCGATAATATTTTACTTTTTATCCAGTAAATAAGATAATCGGTTCCTTTTATTCCAAGACCGTAAAGATTTACATCTTCGGGAAGATTTTGTTTAAAGCTGCTGTCGAGTGGTTGCGCTTTTATAAAATTAAAACTGTTGATTATTTTAAGAAGAATTTGTAATTGTTCTCTTACCTCCTTTCCGCTCACTCTTTCACCTGCTGCATTGCGACCCAAACCCGTAAGGTCATCAGTTGCAAATGACCAATCAAGGTTGTCATAAACGGCACCCCCGGCAAGAATAAATGCCCACGCTTCTCTGCGACGGTTGGGTGCATTCGTGCCATCAAAAGTTTCGTCAAATGAAACGGGTTTGTTTAATGCATAGTTATCTGTGATTGTGGTGGGCGGATAAGCATAATGAAAGTTTAAAACAGAAACAGCAGTATCGAGCTTTTCGATCTTAAAATATTTATTCGCAAAGTTTTGTGCAATCAAATGTCTCTTGGGTAAATTGTTTTCTGTTTCTTTTATTACAGAGGAAATAAGTTTTTGCCATTCATCTATCTCTAGTAGAAATTGTTGGGTTTTGATGGTTGGTTCAACTTCGGGAATTCCTTTAAGCCAATAAGGTTCATTACAAATTTCAAAATAGATGTTGTCAAAGTTATTCATTTCTTCCACGATTTTACGAACCATCGCAAGCTGACGATTGATAAGCTCTTTATTCTTTAATAAATAAACTTCATTGTAAGCAACTTCATCAATATTATTGATGTTATTATCGTGATGCAATGGTGAATTTTTCCATGTACCGGACCCATAATTTGCAGAGAAGAATACCACTTCAACAATAATATTTCTTGCAGCAGCTTCTTTACAAAAATCTTTTAAGCGGTTGAAATAACTATCATCCCATTTATCAAGATTAAACTTGTTGCCGCCATTTATATAGCCCGGTGTATCACTTCTTGCCCATGGTGCTAATAATTTTCCGGGTCGCACAGCAAGTGTGTTTTGATTTTCTTCCCACTTCTTTTGTTTTCCCATGTCGCCTTCATAGTAATTTCCTTCACAGTAAGAGCCACAAAAAACACGGGTAAGATTGAAACCATATTGATGAAGAACATCAAGATATTTTTTGTAATCCAACGCTGAATTTATTACAATGCCATAATGTTCGGCCGAAGTAATAAGGATGGTTGGCTTGCCTTGGTATAAAAAATAATGCTGGTTTTCAGGGTGAAGTGAAAGAGGTTGAGAAATTGCATTTGTGATTGTTGCCAACAGTAAAATAAGAAATGAATATTTTTTCATGAGCAGCATTGAATATATTCTATAAAATTTCCTATAGTATCTCTTCCGCTAAGCCAACTTCAAAAAACCAAAAAGCAATGATAAGAAAATGTATATTGTAAATCTAACAGGTAAAACGCAATCGAAACAAGATGCATACTAAGTAAGGAAAATTGTATCATGAATGAGCAATTTGCTATAATTTAAGAGCAGGCTTTTTAATGAACTTAGTTCGGCTATAAATGTCATCTTACTATTCAAATGTATTACATGAAAAAACTTATTTTCCTGTTGTTGGTATTTACAAAAATTTCAGCACAGCAAATTCATTTCCCATTAAAAGCAAGCCCGGATAAAAAGTATTTGGTTGACCGAAACAATAAACCTGTTTTCCTTAACGGATGTGCTACATGGCGTTTATCTGCGGTGACTTATAATGAAGCGAAGATTTTTTTAGCAGACCGCAAAGCAAAAAGGTTTAACGCCGTTTTGATACAAGTCTCTACAAACACTAATACCAATAACACATTCTATATCGCAAATGCATTTTGGGATAATGATATCAATAAACCTAATGAAATATATTTTTCACATCTTGATAGTTTGATTGAATTATGCAATCAATTAAACATTGCGGTACTTATAGCACCGCTCTATCTCGGATGTTGTGAAGATGGATGGCTTGAGATAATTCAGCGCTATAAAAATGCAGAACAAAAATGCAGAGCCTATGGCGAATGGTTTGCCAATCGCTATAAACATTTTCCCAACCTTATATGGGTAAGCGGCGGTGATCATAATCCTGTTCCCGAAGCACTGGCTTTTACTGAAGGAATTGCTTCAGTTGATACAACGCATTTGCATACATTTCATGCGCATCCCGGTAAATCTTCCGGCGAACGTTTTCAAGGAGCGAAGTGGCACACACTTAGCGCTGCATACACTTATTTCCCCGCAATGGAGAAAGATACCGCATGGCAGTACAAACATGTTTATACTATGCTTTATGAAGAAATGCTTAACAACTATCACATGCCCTGTATATTGATAGAAAGTGCTTATGAAGATGAACGTTATTCCACAACACAAATAATAAGACGACAGGCTTACTGGTCTTTACTGAGCGGAGCAACAGGTGAAATTTTTGGTAACCGCGATATATACCAAATGAACGATTTATGGAAGAATGGCTTGAACGAACCGGGCAGTGAAAGCATGAGAATATTTCAAACGTTTACAGAAACAATTCCATGGTATAAAATGCGAAGCGACTGGGCGCATTCTTTTTTTATTAGTGGCAGAGGAACATTCAACGCTACCATTTATCCCGGTGGAGAAGATTATGCAACGGGTGCATTTACTACAGACAGCACAATAGCGGTTTTATATATGCCATCCTACCGGAAAGTTGGCGTTAACATGACCCGCTTTAAAAATAATGTAACAGCTAAATGGCTTGATCCTTCATCCGGTAAATACACAGATGTTTCCAAAGTCTTTTTAAACAAAGGCGTAGCTTATTTCGCGCCGCCTGCCTTCAATAATGCAAAAGGATTTGAGGATTGGGTGCTTATATTAACATCCAAATGAGAAATCATATTGTAGAATTTAGCTAAGGTGTGGATTTTTTTGTACCAGACTACATTGCTACTATCAACTTTTCTTGCGTCGCACTCTTGTACTTATTGTTCATTACTTAGCATTATGTAATCGGCTTTACTATTGCACAACCTTTCAATTATTCGAGAAAATTTATTCATTGGAAACTATAATATTATTCGTACTTAAATCATAGACCGGTTTGCCTTAGCAGTGCAGCAAGCGCAACAATGTTCAATCGCGGTACTAAAGCCGGTATCAAAAAACTTCGTTGTTTATCTAAAACTATTAATTCCTGATACTATCTTGCCCTTTTTGCATGTACTTGAAGGGAAAATTAATATTTTAGTATTGACTCAATTTTTAAAACTAACTGCTATATGGAAGCTGTTTTCAGAAAAGTGATTACACCCGCCGGTTCTTCTTTTCTTGTACGGCAGGATGGTATTCATCCTAAAAATTACTGGCATTATCATCCTGAATTCGAAATGCTTTTTTTCCTTGATGCACATGGTGTAAATTTTGTCGGCGATAGTATTGAAGTAATTCATCCGGGTGAGATATTGCTTCTCGGCCCCAATCTTCCGCACGCAACAAAACCTGACGTTCAGTATTACGAAGAAAACAAAGACAAACAGGCTAAGGTAATTTGCGTGCAATTCGAAAAAAATTTTCTCGGTGAAAACGTGTGGGAGAAAACAGAATTTTTAACGGTTGGGGAGATGCTTACAAAAGCCAGCAGGGGACTACGATTTAATGGAAATGTAGCAGAAAGAGTTGGTCCATTAATCATGAAGATGGCTACCCAACAAGGCATGCGAAAAATTATATTGTTGCTGTGCATACTGGAAGAATTAGCGGTAAGTCAGCAAACAAATTTTATCAGCAGTTGCGGATTTCTAAAACATTATGACGAGACAGATGATAAGATTAATAGTGTGTATGAGTTTACGATAAATAATTTCAAAGAAGATATATCACTTGATAAAATAGCAAGTCTTGTTTATTTATCGAAATCGGCATTTTGCAGATATTTCAAAAGCAGAACTGCAAAAACCTACAACCAGTTTCTTACTGAAGTTCGTATTGGTTATGCCTGCAAATTATTATTGCAGGGGAAGCTAACTATCTCTCAAATATGCTTTGAATGCGGGTACAATAACCTAAGTAACTTCAACAGGCACTTCAAAGAAATAACCCATGTTACTCCTTCAGAATATTTTAGAAGCTATGAAGTTACTTCGGAAGAGTTGTATGAATATGTAGCATAGAAAGTATGAGCATCGTTGAATTTTTTTACCAAGTTGCTTATTGAAAATGAAATTGAGTTTGATGAGAAATATTTACGTAGATAATTTTCAACTTTCCAAATTCAACCCCTTCGGGGTTGTTGTTGTTGTGCGATATGTATTTTGTTTCCCTGAATTGTATTCAGGGCTATTCATATTTAAGCCCTTCGGGCTTGGTCGCAGTAATAAGAAATATGTATTCTGTTTCCCCGAATTGTATTCAGGGCTATTTCATATTTCAGCCTTCCGGCTTGGTGGTGAAAACAACTTCTCAAGATTAACAACTGCGAGGCGAAAAAGTCCGAAGGACTTTAATATGAATAACCGCAGGTGAAACCTGTGGATCAAAACCGAATAATATTCAACAACCCCGAAGGGGTTGAACGAGGTAACGTTATATTTCTTCATCATTTTAAAAATGAATTTATTATCTTATCCATCTAAACTCTTAAAATATGAGCCATCGTCAAATTTTTTACCAAATTGTTTTTGGAACAAAAAATAGAGAAGCAACTATTGCTGAAGCACACTGTGAAGAATTATATAAATATATCTGGGGTGTGATAAAAAATAATAAGTGTAAACTTTATCGTATCAACGGCGTAGAAGACCATATTCATATTTTTTCAGACCTTCATCCTTCAGTATCTCTCGCTGATTATGTTAAAGATATAAAAGTTGCGAGCAGCACATGGATGAAAGAGTGTGGCTTGTTTCCAAAATTTAAAGGTTGGCAGGAGAAATATGGCGCATTTACTTATTCAATAAAAGAGAAAGACATAATAATTAATTACGTTAAAAATCAAAAAGAACACCATAAGCATGAAAGTTTTTATGATGAATACAAACGGTTGCTTATTGAAAATGGAATTGAGTTCGATGAGAAATATTTACTGTAGATAATCTTTTTGCTTCCAAATTCAACCCCTTCGGGGTTGTTGTTATGCGATATGCATTTTGTTTCCCTGAATTGTATTCAGGGCTATTCATATTTCAGCCCTTCGGGCTTGTTCGTGGTAAAAGAAAAAATCCGAAGGACTTTAATATGAATAATCGCAGGTGAACCTGTGAAGCAAAACCCAATAATATCCAAATTCAACCCCTTCGGGGTTGTTGTTGTGCGATATGTATTTTGTTTCCCTGAATTGTATTCAGGGCTATTCATATTTAAGCCCTTCGGGCTTGGTGGTGAAAACAACTTCTCAAGATTAACAACTGCGAGGCGAAAAAGTCCGAAGGACTTTAATATGAATAACCGCAGGTGACCTGTGAAGCAAAACCTAATAATATCCAAATTCAACCCCTTCGGGGTTGTTGTTGTGCGATATGCATTTTGTTTCCCTGAATTGTATTCAGGGCTATTCACATTTAAGCCCTTCGGGCTTGTTCGTGGTATACGAAAAAGTCCGAGGGAGTTTAATTGAATAACCGCAGGTGACCCTTGAAGCAAAACCCAATAATATCCAAATTCAACCCCTTCGGGCTTGGTCGCAGTAATAAGAAATATGTATTTTGTTTCCCTGAATTGCATTCAGGGCTATTCAGATTTAAGCCCTTCGGGCTTTCCTGGCGATAACGGTAAGTTCCCTTAAATTCTGTATCAACAATTGGCAATTTGTGTTGCGGCTGTTCCACATAAAAAGTGACAAACACTTTATGTTCAATTCATTTACTTGTCTCATGAATGAACAGTACTATTAATTGTTTTGAGTTAGAAGAAAAAAGTCCGAAGGACTTTAATATGAATAACCGCAGGTGAAACCTGTGGATCAAAACCGAATAATATTAACCAACCCCGAAGGGGTTGAAGAAACATTGTTTAGATAATTCACTCACTACATGATAAAACAAACGGCAGAGATTTTATCTCCGCCGTTTAGACTAACTAACTGCTATGAGAAAACGACTGCTTTAGTTCATTTTCTTAATAACCCGGATTCTGTGCTAACGTTGGCTGCCCATTGATAGAACTGTTTACAATTTCTGATTGAGGTATTGGTAAATATTCATTCTTGCCTTTTGTGAAATGTGCTCCAACTAAATATGTTTGACGAAGTTTTTCTTTCTCGATATAAGTATTCAACACTTCATCTGCAACTCCCCAACGAACCAAATCGAAGAAGCGATGACCTTCTGTTGCGAGTTCAAGACGACGTTCAAAACGAACCGCTTTTCTTGCATAATCTTTATCTGTCCATGTACTTGTATATTCGTTGATAAAATAGTTTGCAGCAGGTGTCCCTGCATCAGTCAATACATAACAACCATTCTTTGCTCTTCTGCGAACTTGGTTTACATAATCTCTTGCTTTTTCAACACTGCCAACTTCTGCTTCACATTCTGCTGCCCATAACAATACATCAGAAAAACGAATGACAGTATAATTCATTGCTGTAACACCGGGTGCCCATGTGTTTGAATTGATATATTCTGTTTGAGATTTTTCAGGCGTATATTTTATAGCATTGTAAGGGCCGCCGTAACTGCTGTTGTAATTCATATCTTGCCCGGGATGAACACCAAAATCAAGCATAGGAATTCCTCTTCTTCCAACAGTCCAATCTAATCGTGGATCAAGTGTTCCGGAATATGGTGTAAATGGTTCTGTTGATGGAATACCTTGGTCGCTGTTTACATCAACTGCATTAAAGTTGTAGAGCATTGGAAGACCCGCAGCATCTGTCTTGTATGCATTTACAAGATTTTGCGAAGGACGAAAAAAACCACAACAACCGGGATGACTAAGCGACCAAAACCATGTACCATTATTACTTTCTTCCGAACCATCATTGACAGACATCTGTACTGCAAAAACAGATTCTTTTCCATTCTTATGCTCTACATCAAATGCATTGCGGAAACAATCTTCGAGTCCATACTTTAATCCTCCGGTTGTTACACCATTTGCAATTATATCATCGAGTATTGGTTTTGCATCACTATATTTTTGTTGAAACATGTATGTCTTTGCGAGGTAAGCTTTTGCAGCCCATTTGTTGATGCGCCCTACTTCAGGAAATGTTTCGGGAAGATTATCTGATGCGTATTTAAAATCTTCTTCAATATTTTGCCATATATCTTTATCGTTGGGTAATCTTGTTTCAGCTGCATTTTCATCAACATAAGGAATCATGTTCCAAACTTTTTTTAATTCAAGATAATAATGACCTCTTAATCCTCGTGCCTGTGCGGTGAATACCGCTCTTTCTGATTCGGTTAAATCTGTTGCTGCGTTTATTGCTCTTAGTGCATCATTGCATCGAGACACACCATCAAACAATGCAACATATTTTGGCGGCAGCATAGTATTTTCAGGAGTAACGGTATAAGTTTCGAATGGATTGATATCAGGCTGGTCGCCGGACGAAGCTCCTTTGTATGCATCATCAGATTGAATATCTCCATGTAACCAATTAGAAACATTCGATTGCCAATCAGAACCGCGATAGGGTCCAAAGCCAACTTCATCGAGCATGGAATAAGCGCCTATCAATAATTTATCAATGCCTGCTTTATTGTACAATTGTTCTGCACCAACAGTTCCAAGCGGTGGTGTGTCAAAAAAACTTTTACTGCATGCCGCAAGAATAACAAGGAGTGCAAAAAAGAGGATGTAAATTTTTCTGATTTTATTTTTCATATTTAAATGAGTTGAGTAATTAATATTGATCATGTTTTAGCTTTAGTTTGTTTCACTTTTTGTGATGAAAACGATTCTCACATAAGCCAATATAGTTTTGCGGCTCATGGTCAGACCGGGACGGTCAGACCATGTAATGCGCTCGGTTGCTCAATAGAATTACCAACCGATGAAAGGATTGCGACGCAACAGACGATGCCACAACGAACTAAAGCCGGTATCCACCTCCGCTAAAGCTTCGGCGGACAAGTCATAAAAATCATAATCATCATTTCAATCATTTTAATCAGCGATACATTATAATCCAATTTGCAAACCCGCAAGAAATGTTCTGCTGAATGGATACGTTCCCTTATCAACCCCGAACAACAAATCTGCACCTGCACCATTGCTTGTGACAGGCACTTCGGGGTCTATGCCTTTATACTTCGTAATAGTGAAAACATTTGTTGCCTGCACATAAAGGCGCGCAGAACCTACCTTGATTTTTTGCAAAAGCTTTGGAGAAAAATTATATCCAATCGTAATTGTTTTTCCGCGCAGGTAAGAACCATTTTCGATATAGTATGTGTTCGACTGCGACTCGAATCCGGAAGCGAGACTGTTTGTTTTTGGAAGAACTGCATCGGGATTATCAGGTGTCCACGAATCAAGCGTTCTTACACTCGGGCTTGTTGCAAAGGCAAAAAAATCTGTTGTGAACTTGAGAAAATTGAAAATCTTATTTCCATAAACACCTTGCAAAAAGATAGAAAAATCAACGTTCTTATATTGAAGGTTTATAGTAAGTCCATAGGTAAATTTTGGATGCGGGCTGCCGATATAAGTTTGATCAGATGAATTGATAACACTATCGCCATTCGTGTTGCGAAAAATAAAACGACCGGGCTGATTATATAACGCCGCATTGCCATTTTGAATGGGATAATCATCAGCTTGCTTGCTCGTTTGAAAAATGCCATCATTGATATATCCATAAAATTGCGCGATAGGATAACCAGATTGTGTTCGCGTCATATTGCCAATGCGTTGATTTGAGAAAGCAATAAAACCCTCACTGCCACCATACAATTCTGTCACTTGATTTTTATATCTTGACCACACGGCACCGATTTGATATTTAAAATCTTTTCCGGCTTCACCATTGTAATTAAGACCAATATCAATTCCTTTGTTTTCCATCTTACCGATGTTCACAGCAGGTTGTGTGTTTTGCCCCGCAGTTGCCCAACCTGGCACCACCAATAAAAGTTTTCGCGTTTGCCTGTTATAAACATCAACAGAAAAAAATAATTTATTGCTGACGAGACCTGCATCTATACCAATATTTTTCATCACCTGTTCTTCCCACTGCGCTTGCGGATTACCTATTCTATCTGCCTGAAAGCCCTGCACAACAGAAGTGCTTGTGCCATTGATGTCGTAGTTAGAAGTAGTTGCGTAAGTAGTATAAGTTGTGTATTGATTGTATGGATCAATTTCCTGATTACCTGTAATGCCCCAGCTTGCACGCAGTTTTAAATTGCTGATGAATGAAACATTGTTCATAAATTTTTCTTCGGAGATAATCCATCCTGCACTTACAGCAGGAAAAGTTCCCCATCGTTTATCGGGCGCAAAACGTGAAGATGCATCGCGTCTTACTGTTGCCGATAAAAGATACCTGTCGTTAAATGCATAATCGAGTTTTCCAAAATAAGAGAAGAGTCGTGAATCAACACCGCCACCGCCTGCCGATACTACTGTACTTCCTGCACTGAGATAGCGGTAGCTCTCATCTTCAAAAGCAAAATCTGTTTTTGTAACACTGCTGTTGCGGTACCTGTTTTTTATTGCTTCTGTGCCGACATACGTTTTTAAGAAATGTTTACGTGCAATCGTTGTAGTGTAGGTTAAAAGATTTGTCCATGTAAGATTGCTGCTATAATTATTATTTACTGTTAATTGTGCTTTTTGATTAGCCAAGGAATTTTCTATTTGCGCAGGTACAAAAACAGAAGCGTTAAAGTTGGAGTAATCAACGCCGAGTGTTGTACGGAAAACAAGATTTTTTATCAGCTCTGCTTCACCATAAGCATTGCCAAAAAAACGATTGTTAAGATTATGATTGTCCTTGTTGCGATACAAAGTTGCATAAGGATTATAAGCTGCGCCTACATCATCACTCACTGTTCTGTCGCCGGAAAAATATCCCATAATATCATAAACAGGTTGCAACCTGAACCCGGTATAAATTTGTCCCATCAAACCATAATCTTCTGTAACACTTATTGCTGTTGATTTTGTAAATGCATATTGCATGTTTTCGCCAAAGCGAATACGTTTACTGATATTTAATTCTGTATTTACTCTTGCAGTGTAGCGAATAAAATCTGTGAAATTTAAAATACCATCCTGATTATATACACTTCCCGATACAAAATATTTTGCTTTATCCGAGCCACCTGATACGGACAAATCGTAATTCTGAATAACACCATGTCTTGTGCATACATCAAACCAATCTGTGCCTTGTTTGTTTGCTCCTGTTATCATGAATTTATCTGATAGCCATCCGGGCCCGCCAACATCACGTGAGTAATGAGAAGGATCGGTTAAAGGGTCACCTTCCAATGCAAAAGGAATTATATAATCAGGCAGTATAGGTTTGGAACCATCACCGATTCTTCCATAAGGAGTAGTCGCGGGGTCTTGTCCCGTGTTGATGGCATTATCCCAAACAAGTTGAGCAAGTTGTTGCGGTGTTACAGCATCAATAGGATTATATGCTTTTTGAACACCACCATAAGCATAAAAATTTATTCGCGGGTCACCAACCTTTCCCTTTTTGGTCGTTACGATAATAACACCGTTGTTTGCTCTTGCACCATAGATAGAAGAAGCAGATGCATCTTTCAACACTTGTATATCTTCAACATCGTTTGGATTTAATTGCGATAAGCCACCTGTTGTTGGTACGCCATCAATTACATAAAGCGGGTCATTAACACCTGTAACAGATCCGATACCTCTTATTCTCACCATTACCGTGCCACCCGGCGCATCACTATTAACAACTGTAACACCGGGAACTTTTCCCTGCAGCTTTTGTGCAAAATTGTTTGCAGGATTTGTTTGTAACTCTTTACTCGAAACAGAACTTACCGCACCGGTAATATATTTTTTGCGTTGTGTTGAATATCCTGTAACAACAACTTCATTCAAATTCACCGCAGCCTCTTTCATGGTTACAGTAACATCGCTTTTACCCGCAACAGTAATTTCTGCATCGCTATATCCAACAAATGTTATTACAAGTGTCGCTGCATCATTTGGCACTGCAATAGAAAAAGCTCCTTCGTTATCAGACAGCGTTGAAGTACTCGTGCCTTTAACTGTAATCGTCGCGCCCTGAACAGGATTATTGTTATCGGTAACAATTTTGCCTCTCACAATTTTTTGTTGCGCATAAATATTGGTAACAAAAAATAAAAACAAAACAGAAAGGAATCGCGCAGTTAGTTTAACAAGCATAGGCAACGGTTTAAGAGAATTGTGAATAATAAAAATCACTTTCGCAACATAAATCTAAAAGAGAAAAATGTTCTTAAACCCTGCGTACATCAAGTAAGGACGATTGTATAAAAAATGGATAATATTATATCAAATGAATAACCATAATCAAGATGATATAGAATGATTTTTTGATACAAGCTTTTGTTTTCATGGCATCGTCCCTTGCGTCGCATTTCGTTCATCTGTATAACAAATGGCAACTTCAAGTTTTAAATTTTATGTTGTAAATAAAATTCAACAGCTCATGAGTTTTGCAAGTTTCAAATTGCGTTTCATTCTTGGTTGTTGTTTCTCGTATTTTAGTTCTTCTTTCTTCACATCATGTCAAAATAATATTACAAAAAAGCAATCCCAATTGCATAAACCATTTTCTTTACCTATAAGTTTGAATAAATATTATGTTAGTGTCGTGTCAACTTTAATTCCTCGCTTGCCACACCAAGACGCAAAGACATTAAGAATTATTGATTTTAAGATAGATTACTTTGTGTCTTCGTGTCTTTGTGGCGAAAAAGAAAATGGCTTATCATAAGCATAGCATAAAGAAGATTATGAAAATAAAAAACTACACTTTATATCAGGTGCCGCCGCGCTGGTTGTTTTTAAAGATTGAAACAGATGAAGGTATTGCAGGTTGGGGTGAGCCGATTGTTGAAGGCAAAGCAGCCACAGTAAAAGTTGCTGTTGATGAGTTAATGGAGTATTTAATTGGCAAAAACCCGATGCATATTGAAGACCATTGGAACACGATGTATCGTGGCGGATTTTATCGCGGAGGGCCCATATTAATGAGTGCTATTGCAGGAATTGATCAGGCGTTGTGGGACATCAAAGGAAAATATTTCAATGCGCCCGTTTATGAATTAATGGGTGGGAAAGCAAGAGATAAAATAAAAGTGTATTCATGGATTGGCGGAGACAGACCATCTGATGTTGCTGAAGCTGCGAAATCCGCTGTAGCAAACGGTTTCATTGCTGTAAAGATGAATGCTACAGCCGAAATGCAATACATAGACTCCTATGAAAAAGTAGAGCGTGTGTTGCAGCGTGTTGCAAGTATAAGGGATGCTGTTGGTAAATCAATTGGTATTGGAATAGATTTTCATGGTCGTGTGCACAAGCCAATGGCAAAACTATTGGTGAAAGAACTGGAGCCTTTTCATCCGATGTTGATTGAAGAACCTGTACTGCCTGAAAACAATGAAGCACTAAAAGAGATTGCACAACATACATCAATACCCATTGCAACAGGCGAAAGAATGTTTAACAGATGGCAATTTAAAAACGTGCTGATGGAAGGATATGTTGACATTATTCAACCCGATGTTTCGCATGCAGGAGGCATCACCGAATGCAAAAAAATTATTTCAATGGCAGAAGCATTTGATGTTGCGGCAGCGCCGCACTGCCCTTTAGGGCCTATTGCACTTGCTGCATGTTTGCAGGTTGATGCAACTTGTCATAATGTTTTTATACAGGAACAAAGTTTGGGCATTCACTATAATGGAGGAAGTAATTTGCTTGATTATCTTTTCGACAAATCTGTTTTTAACTATGAGAATGGTTTTGTAAAAATTCCAACGGCACCAGGGCTTGGCATAGAGATGAATGAAGAGCATATCATAAAGATGGCCACGGAAGGTCACAATTGGAGAAACCCTTTATGGCGTCATGAAGATGGAAGTGTGGCAGAGTGGTGAGTTATAGTGGGTAACAATAGTTTATTATCTGTAAAGCTTTTCGCCTTTATGGTTTTCAAGTTCCCTCTCCTTTGGAGAGGGTTAGGGTGAGGTCTAATATGAAAATAAAAACTGTTCATCCAACACGTGTAAGATTTTCTATCCTTGCTGCCATATTTATAAGTGTGGTGATTAATTACATGGACAGAAGCAATATCTCCGTTGCGGCTCCTATAATGAGTGATGATTTAAATCTCACACCTGTACAACTCGGTTATATTTTTTCTGCATTTGGCTGGACGTATGCGCTCTTGCAAATTCCCGCGGGAATTATGACAGACCGATTTAATCCACGCATTGTTTATACCGCGAGTTTAATTCTGTGGTCAATGGCAACAGTAGCACAAGGTTTTGTAAACAGTTTTATTGCACTCTTTGTTTTACGTATGGCAGTCGGTGTTTTTGAAGCGCCGACATATCCAACAAACAATCGCATCGCGACAAGCTGGTTTCCTGATAAGGAAAGGGCTTCGGCGATTGCTGTTTATACATCAGGACAATTTATAGGGCTTGCATTTTTAGCACCCGCACTTACCGCATTGGAACATTATACAGGGTGGAAAGGTTTATTTATCATTACCGGTATTGCAGGAATTATTTGGGGAATTGTATGGTATTTTTTTTATCGCAATCCGACAGAACATTCACGCATAAATGAAGCAGAATTAAATTACATCGAAAGTGGTGGCGGACTCATCAACAGAAAAAATGAAAATAAAATTGAAGTTGGAAAGTTTCAATGGGGCGATTTAAAAGAAGTATTTCTGCATAAAAAATTGTGGGGAATTTATATCGGTCAGTTTTGTCTTGGTTCAACCATGTGGTTTTTTCTTACATGGTTTCCTATTTATCTTGTAAAGTATCGAAACTTAAATTTTCTTCAATCGGGCTTTCTTGCTTCAGCGCCTTTTCTTGCCGCATTTGCTGGCATATTACTTTCCGGATTTTTATCGGACTATATGATAAGAAAAAAAATTTCTGCAGGCATTGCACGCAAAACACCTGTGATTACAGGGCTTTTGCTTACCACATCTATTATGGGCGCAAATTATGTTAACAGTACAGCGCTCATTATTTTTTTTATGTGTTTCGCATTTTTCGGAAATGGTTTTGCATCCATCACATGGGTGTTTGTATCAACGCTTGCACCAAAACATCTCATTGGTTTAACGGGTGGAGTATTTAATTTTATCGGCAGTCTTGCAGGCATTATTGTTCCGCTTGCAATTGGTTATCTGGTACACGATGGCGACTTTACAAGAGCCATCATTTTTATAGGAACACTTGGCATTACAGGAGCATGCTGTTATATTTTTCTTGTAGGAAAAGTTGAGCGTGCAGAAGTAGTTAAGAAGAATTGACGACTATATAAAAGTTCACCCCATTCATGTAAGGCTATTCGAATTAAAGCTCATATCTGCAAACAAATGTCCTTTTACAGAATTAGAGCATTGCCCGCTCTGTTCGTTTGTTCCTGATATCGTTTCATCTTGTATAAAATGCAGTAGTGAGTTTATCAGCGCCTGCACCTTAGTTTTCTCTATACTTTTCTCTTTTAAAGCACAACAATAAAGTTTATTTTGCTCCATGATTATCAAGTATATTTCGCATTGGGCAGATTTTTTTATAGATGGTTAAAACTTTTTTTAATGAAAACTGTTGCATGTTGTCAAATATTTTTATAGATTTATAATTGTATTACACCATGAAGAAGTAATGATAAGTGCAAAGAACCTAAAACTAAAAGAGATTTTTCACACATTTAAAAATTAATATAAACAGTTAGAGAGGCGAGGATTAAGCGCAGATAAACCTTAGAACACTAATTTAGCCTTCACGCGAAATATATTTGAAGTAATATCGGATTAAAATTCCTCTCTAAACTATTTTTTGTTTAAGCCATCAGCCTTGCGCCCTAATTGTCATCTTTTTCATGGTTGTTTTTTCTTCATTAACATTATAAGCAGTACAAACTATGAAAACGACAAAGAAACTCGTACCCATTGTATCAGTCTTAATTTTATCAACAGTTCTTTTATCGTGGCGGTATTTAAGCAATTCAAAAACCGAATTACATTTTTCTAAATACCCCTATCAAAACAATGATTTTTATGAGTTGACGGATGATGATATATCAGCATACATTGCCGAGAAAGGAAATTATGATTTGCCGGGGATAGAGGAAACGCCAACGGCTGAAGATGTGCTGGTTCAAAAAATTCCCGGCGATAATAAGCACTTGTTGATAATGGCTTTCTACTCCAAAGAGAACTATTCCAAACCTTTCATCATTTTAGAAAGCGGAGCCACAATAGTTTTTAGAGACGACGGCAAAGGGTATGATGAAAAAGCCGGCGATGGTTTTTATACTGCCAGAATAGCTGAAGATGTAAATAAATTCCGTGCGCAGGTGGTTGATATGATACAGCAAATGAAAAAAAATAATTATCATCCCACTCGTTTTTTAAGGCGCGCAATGATTTATGATCCTGATGCATCTGAAAGTTTTGATGTCCAAAAATTCGACAGGAATGAGGCTGTTTCAATCTCCGGGTTAACTAATGCTCTTTCATCAGGTCTCACGTTTTCATCAGATACTCCTGAAGCTGCTAATGCCTCGGATGCATCTAACTCAGGAGTGAATATTTCAAACGCGACGACTAAACTTTCTACACTCGACAAAATAAGACGCAACAGTATTTTCATCACAAATCTAAAAGTTGTAGAAGATTCAACCCGTACATGGAATCCCTGTGCTCAGAAAGGTAATCTTACCGGTCCTTGGACTTTTGGAACTTTAATGAGACAACTTGCATCTAAAAATCCCAATGCCATTGCTAATGATAATCAAGTTTCTACCTTTGTTTTAAATTGGCTGAATACGTGGATGACTGATCAAATCGTGAACGGAGACACTAGTGCAGCCCGCATCAAAGTAAATACTGAAATAACAAGTCCTTGGCTTTCAAAAAGCCTTGCTAATGGTTCTCCTCCCGGACAGTTAGATATGAGATTTGCACCATTTAAACTAATTGCCATCACAAACAGGTTTGATTTAAGAAACGGAAAAGCAAATGGAATTAAAGGAAGCCCATGCGGTGAAGGGAGATTTGTGTTTGGTTTAATCAATACCGATTGCGACACATCCGCACGAATGACGGTGATTTTTGAGTACGGCATTAATAAACCGGGTACTTGTGAAGGACGAAAAGCATGGGCACAACAATGGGCTAACTTAAAAAGCCTTTCTCTTGGAAGCAGCCAATATAATCAGGCTCTTCAAAATATAACAGATCAATTTACCTTATGCGGTACGGATTCATCTAAACCTAACTTTAGTTCACTCGACCGGATACGTACAAATGAGGCGCAATTAAGTCCCAGTCCAATTCGTTGGGAGTTAAGAGAATTTCTATTGAGTAGCGATGGTAATTTGGTACAAACTACTGTTGCTCAAAATCCTGCAGATAAATATAATGCTCAAGTTGTAAACGCTGATGTTCAGCGTATGGTAGATTTTGTAAATCAAAATAAAAAATCCATAAATGCGGGAAAACACATAGTTCCTGTCACATGGGAAGGGTTTCCTTTTTTAGGAGCCAGTGCTCACGTTATAGGGAATCCTACAGGTGAGCCTCCCGCTGTTTTTCATTGGGATGGTACAGACTCCACCAATTTATCAACATATATAGCAGATAATACTTCAAGATTTTCCTTTTCGGAAAATACTTGTAATGGATGTCATTCCGGAGAAACACAAACAAGTTTTACACACGTTAATCCTGTATTTTTTGGTAAAGAGGCGACGCTTTCCGGTTTCTTAACCGGTAAAGCAGGCATAGGCGACGCGATTGATTTTGACAATAATCCCGATAATGATAGTATGGCTGTTAAAGATGCTGGATTAAGACCTACCGGCAATCCTGCTATCAGAATTTTAAATGATATTTTGCGTAGGGCACAAGATCTTCAAATTGCTATCCAAACAAAATGTGGTACCACATTTAATATAAGTGCAGAATTAATGTTTCACCCATTAAATTCAGTACATTAATTCAGTCACCCAAACTGCGAATATTGGTTTTATAGGATTTGGCCACTTTACTTTATACAAGTAATGCAAAACGCAAAAGTGATCGCAGTAAAAAATATAAAAGAACAATAAATTTCGTCATAAATAGCCAACATTTTTAAGTGAGGATTTTGTAATCCTCACTTTTAGTTTAACATTTAACTTAAGTGAATCACTTTCATTTTTCCTTATTTGGCTGATACCGCGGACTTTACCTTGTTGCAAGTATTGGCTCTTTTCTTTCTGTTTTCTCCATGCTTTCTTTGTGTCACATTAACACATAATCCTTTTTTTAAAAAGGCATCTCAGAGTTTTAATTTTTTTTTCAGGTCAATTATCAAAGAATGGTATAGTATTTGGCAATCGGGCGCAACTAAGAACGGAAAACAATATTATTAAACGGGATTGATTCAGCATTAACCGAATTTCGACTCATTTAAATCCACTTAATATACAGCAAAAAATTGTGCTAAAAGGCGTAGCCCTCTTAGATGGAATTTCTTTGCCCTTTTTGAAATAAATAGAACCAAGTAGATTCTGAAAGTCGGTTTAGTTGATGTTGAATTACATCCAATTTTAAATTACCTATTATGAAACGTTTCGCTTTTATCCTGTGTTCAGCAAAAATTATTTTTGCTCAAAAATCAAGTGCAGCAAGAAATCTTTTATCCATCAAAAATTTAAGTAGCGGTGGTAGTGTGTACAAAAAAGTTTTCTTGTTTCTTGTAGCTGCATCTGTTCTATCCGTCACAAGCTGCAAAAAAGAAGCAATAACAGAAAGTAGTGATATTAATGCAATCACTTCGAGTGACATCAGTGATGCATTTCAGCAAATTTCAGACAAAACGACTTTTCCTCTCAACGAATATTTATATACAATAAGTGGCAGCCCATATCCCTTGGTGAATAATAGTAGAATAAATTCAATTAATAAGTCCAACTTTAAAAATGTAATGAATTATGGCGCCAAGGGAGATGGAAAAACGTTTGATGATGCAGCAATAGCACAAGCTTTTAAGGCAGCAAATTCTGCAGGAACAGGCGTAATATTTCCATCGGGTAAAACTTTTCTTGTAAGCAAGTTAACTGACATAATTTTAAGCCGTGACATGATAGTGTATGCTTATGGTGCTACAATAAAAATGGCTGATTTCTGCCGCTACAGTTTCTTATCACTGGAATATCAGAAAGGCAGCTATCATAATAAAGTGATTTGGCTTGGTGGCACATTTGATGGTAATAAAGGCAAACAATCATGGCCTGGGTCGCCCACTGGTAAGAACGATTGGGAAGAAGCCCATGGAAGGTTTGTCGGTGTTAGTTACGCTGATTTCGCACTCTTTAAAGATGTAACACTTACCAATATTGTAATGGATGGAATTGGATTAGAATCAAATCGCATAGGGGTAATTTCAGATTGCAAAGCAAGCGGCGGTGCACCATTAAAATGGTCGGAAGTGGGACAACAGGGCACATATTTTAAATGTACACGAGCTGAGGCACAGGCTTTTTATTGCAATAATCTTAGTTGTACCGGCGGCTCAATTGGCATCCAGTATTCTACAAAAAATGGAACAGTATCGGATAAAAGCGTAAGTGTTCTAAATAATTGCTACTTTCTTAATCAAAAGCAGAATCCAGTCCACTTTGAAGATTGCAGAAAAATTTTTGTTTATAAATGCACAACAGAAAAAAATTCTGCGGAGTTTTCAGATGGATTTCACCTTTCCAATCAAACTATAGTTGCCTCAGTAAAAAGTTGCCAATTCAAAAATACCCATCTTGATTTTGTGAATGGAAGTAGCTTAAAATTAGCTATTGTAGATAGCAATCACTTTACGTCTCAATCAGGCTTAAGACCTGTTAACTTTATAGAGGGAAGGCCAACCGTTTGTGTAAACAGCTCCTTTGCCGGAACAACAACAGATAACTACCAAGCTGATTCAAAAAATACCAGAAACTGCACGTTTACAGATTTTGGTGATCTTGCCATATCCGGAGGGTATGCTACAGAAGGTTGTGCATTCACCAATGGTACAACTCCTGTGCAAACGGCGAGAGGTGGATTCGTTATTAATTGCACATATACAAATGTGAAAAACACGAAGTATAGTGATGGAACTTCTGATAAAACATGGCAACAAGTATTTTCAAGCTACATAGATATATACAGCGATAAAAGTCAATATTTGGGCCGTATTACTTGCACGACCAAATGATAGAAGATAATAACATTAAACAAACACAAAATTGGTAATAAAGACCATCCAAAATTTTTTAGATGGTCTTTATTACACAAGAGATTACTTTTTAAAAAACAAAGAACTCAAAACCATCATTTGAGGTTTAAAAAATTTTATAAAGAGATTAAATCTTTTTAATATTTTTTTTTTGGATTAGATTTTGTTTTTCAGTTAACACCAAAAGAGTTCTGCAGACTGCTTTTGACTAATAAATTTTATCACCAATATCCTTTTTAGAAATGAAAAATTTTTTACTCAAGCTTTTTAGAAGCTGTAGAGACGTATGTGGGCAAATAACTAAGGCTGCGCATCTGCTAAGTTTAAAATCCCCAAAAGAAATAACTCAAGTTGCGTTTCAGAGAAATGCTTATGCTTCGAACTTTAGAAAAAGATTTTTGCGAAAGAAGTTCACTTTGATGCCAGTGCTTTTTTTGATTGTAATCACAAGATTGAACGCACAAATTACAGACACAACCACTTTTCCTTTAAATAATTATCTATATACAACAACCGCAAATCCTTATCCTTTGGTAAACAGCAGTGCACTAAATGCAATTGATACAACCAAACTTGTAAATGTAATGAATTATGGTGCTAAAGGAGATGGAAAAACGTTTGATGACGCCGCTATTGCAAGTGCTTTTAAAGCTGCTCAATATGGTGTAAGATTTCCATCGGGTAAAACTTTTCTTGTAAGCAAGTTAACTGACCTAATTCTAAGCCGGGATATGATAGTGTATGCCTATGGCGCAACAATAAAAATGGCTGATTTCTGCCGCTATAGTTTTTTATCACTGGAATATCAGAAAGGCAGCTACCATAATAGTGTGATTTGGCTTGGAGGAACATTTGATGGTAATAAAGACAAACAATCATGGCCTGGTTCACCTTCCGGACAAACTGCATGGGCAGAATCTCATGGAAGATTTGTTGGTGTTAGTTATGCTGATTTTGCACTTTTTAAAGATGTAACACTTACCAATATTGTAATGGATGGAATTGGATTAGAGTCAAACCGCATAGGGGTAATTTCAGATTGCAAAGCAAGCGGCGGCGCACCTTTTAAATGGTCCGAGGTGGGGCAACAGGGCACATATTTTAAGTGTACAAGAGCTGAGGCACAGGCTTTTTATTGCAATAATCTTAGTTGCACCGGCGGCTCAATCGGCATCCAATATTCTACAAAAAACGGAACAGTATCAGATAAAAGCGTAAGTGTTCTAAATAATTGCTACTTTCTTAATCAAAGGCAGAATCCAGCCCACTTTGAAGATTGCAGAAAAGTTTTCCTCTATAAATGCACAACAGAAAGAAATTCTACGGACTTTTCTGAAGGATTTCACCTTTCCAATCAAACTATAATTGCCTCAGTAAAGAGTTGCCAATTCAAAAATGCCCATCTTGATTTTGTGAATGCGAGTAGCTTAAAATTAGGTATTGTAGATAGCAGTCAGTTTACTTCTCAATCAGGCTTAAAACCTGTTACGTTTATCGAGGGAAGAGCAACTATTTGTGTAAACAGCTCATTTGCCGGCACAACAACAAGCGGCTATCAAGCCGAATTAAGAAATACAAGAAATTGTGCGTTTACAGATTTTGGTAGTCTTGCCATATCCGGTGGGTATGCTACAGATGGTTGTGCATTTACAAATGGTACAACTCCTGTGCAAACCGCAAGAAATGGATTCGTTATGAATTGTACATACACGAACGTGACAAAATCAGATTATAAGGGTATTACATCAGATCAAACATGGCAAAAGGTATTTTCAAGTGCAATAAGGATTGTAGATGATAAAAATAACTACATTGGACTGATTAACTGTAACGCAGTTATAAACTCTTTAGCGGAGAAGACTTCAAATAATTCTTCTAATTCTTCTGCTGCATTAATTAATAAGAATGGTGGCAACTTAAAAAATCAGAAAATAAGTGTATATCCAAATCCCACTGTTAATGTACTTAATTTAACTTTAGATGAAAAGATAACAGGTAAAGTAGTATTAAATATTTATGATCAGCAGGCACGTCTTTTACATACCGAAACCATTTATAAAAACACATCTGTGTTACTTAAATCAATTGATGTAAAAACGTTTAATGCAGGATTCTATGTTTTACAAATTGTGAACGAGCATGAAAAAATATCACAAAACTTCATAGTCGCGAAATAAATAGTCCCTAAAAACCAGAATTTTTTTGCATATATAAGAACCATCTCAAAAGTAAAATGAGATGGTTTTTTATTATAAGGTTCCAATTCAACATACGACTAAATAAATGGGCGCAAATAAATGCATAAAAGCCTTTTTATTAAAAGCAATTTTTTGTCCAACTCCAATTTTACATTTTTAAAAAAACTTTTCGATTTGTTATTCATCAAACGGCTTTGTGGTAATTTTTTTAAGAAAAGACTTGGTTCTTCACATTTTTTTGTATATTTATTCCGCGAACTTTTGAAAAAACCAAGAACCACATTTCAGCAAATATTATAAGATTAGAATTATTGCTTCATCAAGAAGTTTGAACATATAAATCCAATTCTTTTGTGAAACCTCGCCTTATTCCAAAAGGCAGTTGTTATTCAAATCCAACATCGCTATTAATACATTAGAATTTTTTTGCGAACTATTATTGTGTCATCCAACACAAAAGGAGTAGCTAAATATGTTAAATCCTAACCTTGCTAAAGACTTTACTTGTATGGAAATCCAATTCCTTTTCAATATCTCTTTTAGAACTAAAATCAAACCTAACCATGAAGGAAACTTGGCAAAAAGCAGATCAAGAATACTACCTATTTCCCGATTTAACCGTGCCCGAGACGGTTCCTCAAATGCACTTGAGGATAATTACGAGAAATGCTCACAACGATTCTCATAAAAAAAGACGGACAAAAAGAGGTATTAAATTAAAACGAGGCTTAGATATTTTTATAAGTCTGATTGTAGTGATATTTTTTCTTCCCTGGATATTTCTTTTTGCTGGTATCTTTATTAAACTGGAAAGTAAAGGTCCTGTTTTGTTTAAGCAATTAAGGTCTGGAAAGAATAATAAATTATTCTGGTGTTATAAGTTCAGAACAATGATCGTGAACGATGAAAGTAATGTTCTACAAGCTACCCGTACCGATAAAAGAATTACGAGAGTTGGCCGTCTTTTGCGAAAAACCAGCATAGATGAATTTCCACAGTTTTTGAATGTATTGAAAGGGGATATGAGTCTTGTAGGACCTCGTCCACACATGCCGAAACTGGATGAGGTATATGCTCCTTTAATTGAAAATTACATGGAACGGCTTAATGTAAAACAAGGATTAACCGGTTGGGCTCAGGTGAATGGTTTTAGAGGCGAGACGATTGATACAATTTTTATGGAAAGAAGAATAGAACACGATATATGGTATTTGGAAAATTGGTCTTTTTGGTTGGATATTAAAATTATATTCTCCACTTTATTTCTCTTTTTTAAGAATAACCAAAATGCATATTAATTATTCAGAAGATAATCAATATGATCTGGTTGACTCGAAAATGCCCATTTTACAAATAAAATAATCGGAACTGATAAATTACGAGACCAATAAACCTATTAAATAATTGTTGCTAAAGTTAAATTTTATGACGCAAACAAGACCACAGGTTGCGATTGTGCCAATCCAGCGACGAGTCTGTATATTTTTCGAAGGAAGCTAAGGAGCAACGATGAATAATTTTCATCTAACAAAAAGAACACATAACTGAAAATAATCTGTTATCAATTGAAAATAGTAACCAATGAAAATACTTGCAATTTCAAGCGTTAATTGGTATTTATACAATTACCGATTGCCGATTCATAAAATTTTAAAAAAGCAAGGATATGAAACTGTGATGGTTTCACCTCCAGGCAGATATAATGAAAAATTTTCTGAAAATGGGTTTAAATGGCTGCCGGTCAATATGTCGAGAAGTGGATTGGGTTTGACTGATCAGTTTAACTCTATAAAAGAGCTTAGAAAGATAATAAGCCAAGAAAAACCCGATGTAATTCATAATTTTCAGATGAAAGGCAATGTGTTAGGAACTTTCGCAGCATCAAAAACCGTGCATTCAAACATTGTAAATTCAATAACAGGCTTGGGATATGTTTTTACAGGAGTTGATATAAAAGCAAAATTATTAAATCCGGTAGGAACACTTCTTTATAAAATGGTAATGAACCGAAGTAAGGTTATTTTTCAAAACAAAAATGATCTTGAAAATTTTGTAACAAAAAGAATAGTACAGAAAGAAAATGCCTTTTTAATACAAAGCTCAGGTGTTGAACTTGATAAATTCACCCCAAAGGAATTCCCTGATGAAAATAAGCCTTTTACAATCTTGTTTCCCTCACGATTAATATGGACAAAAGGTGTAGGTGACCTTGTGAAAGCAGCAAAAATTGTACGGGCAAAACATCCTGATATAATCTTTTGTTTTGCAGGTGATATTGATAAAGGTAATCCCGCGTCGCTTAAAAAAGAACAAATGGAAAATTGGGTAAAGAAAGGTATTATAGAGTGGGTGGGTTTTGATAATAATATGCCAGAGAGAATGGCAAAAGCGCATGTTATTGCATTTCCTTCAAAACATCCTGAAGGCACTCCCAAATGTTTAATAGAAGCTGCAGCTTGTGGGCGCCCTATTATTACTACAATAAACAGAGGATGCACAGAAGTTGTAAAAGATAATTATAATGGAATTCTTGTAGAAAAGAATGACATACAAGGGCTCGTAAACGCGATCATTCGCCTATATAATGATCGTCAACTTATGAAACAAATGGGACAGATAAGCCGTAAAATAGCAGAAGAAAAATTTTCTGTGGAAAAAGTTGCGTATAATACCGCCCGGGTATATGACTCATTTTTTCAATCTTCTATTACAACTCACATTGTTAGTCAAACAAAAGATGAGGTTGTAGATAAATTAATCTATCCGTAACAATTGTTTTATTGAATTGATTAAATTAAATAACCGTTCAATTAACTCTTAAAAATATTGAACAATGAATTTTATAATCTTCGGAGGTGAGGGTTTTATCGGACACCATCTTATTAATCACATTGAAAAAATAATTGATCAAAAATCCAAAATTTATAGTGTAGACTTGAAGAAAAAAAATGTTCTTAATAATTCAAGAATTTTTTTTAACGGAGATGTTCGGAACCGTATTTCTTTAGATATCTCGAATCTATCTTCCTCTATAATATATAATCTTGCAGCTGTTCACAAAACACCGGGCCATAAGGATAATGAATATTATGAAACTAATGTTTTAGGTGCAATAAATATATGTCAGTTTGCAAGAGATAATAATATCAATACTATAGTTTTTACGAGTTCTATTGCACCGTATGGTGCCTCAGAAGATTTGAAGGAAGAGAATAGTATTCCGATGCCAAATACTCCTTATGGCATTTCAAAATTAGTGGCGGAATATATTCACAAAGTTTGGCAAGCAGAGATGCCAAATAACAGAAAATTGATTATTGTTCGTCCGGGAGTTGTTTTTGGGGAAGCTGAGGAGGGAAACTTCACACGTTTATATCAATCGTTAAAGAAAGGAGTGTTTTTTTATCCTGGCAGAAAAAACACTCTTAAAGCAGCTGTGTACGTGAAGGATGTAGCAAGAATTTTGTACGAAACTTCTTTGAATGAAAAACCGGGTGTTTGTATTTTCAATTTGACATATCACCCGGCTCCCACTATCAAATATATTTGCGATTCCATCTCTAATGTAATGCACTTGAAATCTCCTAACATTCTTATTCCCGGTAGTTTATTAAAAGTTGCGGCAGCAGGAATTTATTATACAGGTTTTTTTGTAGGTAAAAAAATCAATGGCATTCATCCCGATAGAGTAAAAAAATTAATGATCTCTACTAATATATCAGGCGAAAAGTTAGCTCATAGTCAATATGCGCTTAAATTTTCGTTGGAGGAGGCTATACGCGATTGGCGTAATGATTGCGACGGAAAAGGGCTTAATTAAATACATTTTTTTTCTTTACTATTACTTATTATTGTAATAGTATTTTTTCAACGCCCCACTTCAAAAATTTCATTTGTATTAAATTACGCGACGAATAAAAATATTTTGACTTAACAAAAAAAATAGATCTATGTTTCAACACACCGAAGTAAATCAAGAAACAAAAAAAATAGAGGAAACGTTACTAAAAATTTGGGTAGAAGTTTTTAGAAAAAAAGACATAAAAACCACAGATAATTTTTTTGAAATAGGAGGCGATTCAAAAGTTGCGGCAAGACTGATATCAAAAATCAAAAAAAACTTTAACGTCGATCTCCCCGTATCAGTTTTATTTCGTGCGCCTTCGATAAAAGAATTTGCACCTTTTATCTCAAGTAATAATGTGGAACGAACAAGTGTTGTTACATTGCATGCTAAGGGAAATGCCACACCGTTCTTTTTAGTTGGAGATATAATTGAAGATTTGCGTTACTATAGGTTGGTGAAATATTTAGGGAATGATCGTCCTGTTTATGAATTTAAAATACCCCGAAAAAAAGAATACATACCGGCAAAAGAATTTAAAAAACTCGCTACTTCTTTTATACAACAAATGAAAAGTATTCAACCGGAAGGTCCCTATTTTTTGGGTGGGTCCTGTATTAGAGGAACAGTGGCTTACGAAATGGCTCAACAGCTCATTTCTGCAGGTGATAGAATCGGATTATTAGCACTGTTTGAAATCCATACTCCTGAAAACAGCAGAACAATACCTCCTATTAAATACTGGGAAAAAAAGACCAACGGTTTAAAAAAGCAATTTCAATCGCCCTCGCAATCACGCCCACGCCAGAGTAAATCTATTCATCCCTTTAGATTACTTAAATCTACATGCAGTATTGCATATTCAATAATTGACAGAAGTATTTTTAAAATACGGTATGATTACAAGCCGTATCCTGGCAAAATCACTTTATTTAAAGGAACTGATCTGCTTGTAAAATTTTATAATGATGATCCTTATTTGGGGTGGAGAAATTATTGCCCGGAAGAAAGAATTGAATTATTTGAAATACCGGGAAAACATGGGAAGATTTTACAAGAGCCCGGAGTAAGAATACTTGCAAACCATTTAAGAGAATGTTTGAACAGGAGCGATAAGCGAAAAGATACAATTGAAAGTGAAGCAGTGTATAAAAGTTAGAGCTGGTTGTTTACTGTAATTTTAAGTAAAAGATATGCACTTACAAATTTTTAATTGTAGCCAAAACTTTTATTCAGTTTTCCGGCAATCAATTTAAAAGTTAAACGGTCTTTAAATGAAAGCTTTGATTTGTTTACTTTATCCAAGGATGGATTAAATTTAATTTCTTTTTCCAACCGTAACCTGTTACCTCCAACATTATGTTTTGCTACAAACAACCGACCGGTTTCTATATTATTTATAACCTCTGATAAATCTTCATTTATAAATTCACCAATCTGAGTTAAAATTTTTGAAGGATTATTTACAAGATCTTCATACTTTATTTGTACGTATTTTGTTTTGGGAAGTCTTTTGCCTAAACGAGATGCAATTTTATTAGCGAATAACCATCCTAAGGAAGAACGTGCAGCACGGAAACGATCGTTTTTTACATAGCCTTCTATTGCCCAATTTCTGCCTTTAGTTACATAGGATTCCACTATTTGCAAGCCATTTTTTATGAGGTGAATTACATACACATCAAAGTCTGTGAATGTATGCAGCGCATAAAAACGCCCTGCCATATCCCGAGAAGATTTAGAAGAATCAACAATTATTTCTTTTTCTGAAGTTGCAAAAATATAGTTATATAATGCGGTTTGTGACAGCCTATATTTTTCAGTTAAATCTGAAGATAGTTTATTATTCAGAAGACGCTTAAGATTTTTTCGTGCTTCAACTTGTCGTATTATTTGTTGTGCTTTGTGAAGAGTAATTCCTTCTGGCATTGTCAGGTTGCCCCAAAAAACACAATCAGCATATACCTGCTCGCATGTACAACGCCGTGTACCTTCTATCCAATCGTCAAATAGATAACTTAGTTCTCCTGTACCAAATATTTTTGGATGGCTGCTTAATATAATATCGAGAATAGTAGAACCGCTTCTGCTGTAGCCGGCAATGTAAACGATTTTTTTTCTAACCGGTAATTCCATAGCATTTATTGTACTCTTGTATATATCTCGTGGCAGTTTTTTCAATAGTAAAATTATCGTAAGCTCTTCTGTATGCGGCAGCAGCAAAAAATTCCCTTTCCTTATTTGTCAATGAAACTGCTTTTGTTATTGCTTCTTCAATTGACACAACAGAATCAGGTTTGAAAAAAGCAACAGCGGCATCTCCCCCTACTTCACGCAAAGTATCTATATCAGAGCTAAGGAAAGGCTTACCTGCTGCCATAGCTTCTACAAGCGCATTACAGAATCCTTCCCAAAGGGATGAGATAATAAAAAAATCAGCAGCATTTAAAAAACTATAAACTTTCTCACGTTGTATTGTGCCCGTTAAAAAAATGTTTTGCTCCATTTGACTTTCATGAATAATTTTTTTTAACTGCTTTTCTTGTTCTCCGCCACCGACTATAACGAGTTTAATATTATTATTCTTACTGCATACATTTGCCATCGCTTTTATTAAACGGCTATAATTTTTTTGCGGTATTAATCGCCCAACACTTATAAAAAGTTTTTCATCAAAACTTATTTCAAATTTATTCCTAAACGCATTTTTATTTTCTACAGTAGTAGCTTTTTTTATATCTCTTACATTAATTCCGTTATAAATTGGCAGGCTTTTATTTTTGCCAATCCATTTTTCCCACGGGTAATAAGACATGTATGTGCTCTTCGAATTGCAAATAATCCTGTTTGCAAGCAAGAATACGGGAACCGTTAATATCTTTTGATACCATTTGTAATATTTGTGATCGTTATGTTCTGTCTTAAAAACATATTTTACTCCTGCTAATCTTGCTAATACAGCACCCTGGAAAGCAGAAACACCATGATGCAAATGGATAATATCGGGATTTATTTTTCGAATAAGTTTGTAATAACGTATAATATTTTTGGGACTGTAGCTTTGCTTAAAATTTAGTTCAATAAGATTTTTTACAAAATTTGTTTTCAAGCACGAATTTTCTTGTTTATAGTAAACGGCGGTGTAAAAAGAAATGTTTTGCTGAATACATAATTCTTCCATTTTGCCTGCAGCTTCTAAGGGCACAGATGTTGGCGCATTTACGCTAACAACATATAAAACTTTCAAAGTTTTTTGAGGCATGGATTTTAAGTGTTTAAAAAAAGTGCATCAATTCCATTGAAACTGTTCTCCTAAAAACTCACACAACTGTTTATTATGCTTATGGTAGTAAAGTCGTAAGCGCTTAATGATATCGCTATTCAGCGGAGTATAACCTCCCTGATTTTTTATCTGCAAATTTTTTGGAAATATTGCTGGAATGTTTAGGAACTGATATATTTTCTCGAGATTCTTTTTAGGTGACGAAAAAAAATCCTCGCTTTTCAACACCAACAATTGCTCTCTTTTAAAATATTTCAACCATCGCCGCAATTGTTCGTCATAACACCCCCTTGCCAAATAACCGTACACCTGATGGTTGTAATTGTATGATTCTTTTTGAGCGACAATTGGTTCATTACTTTCCTTAATTCGTTCTGCTTCTATTGATATAGCTTCTTCAAAAGATTTTATTTTCTCTCTGCCTTTTCGTCTTTCCATTTGATAGTGAGAATAAGCTCTTTCAACGGGATCGCGCAATAATAAAATCAATTTAATATTGGGATTATCCTTAAATACTCTTTCGGGCACTAACGGATGAAAGAAGTAGTAGGGTGTGGCTTCACCATAAAGAATCTGTTTGTTTTTTCTTGACAGAGGGAAATAGCTCTTATACCAATTCTTACCTTTTGAATAATTAATGTCGTAATAATGCACCTCTTTAAAAACAGACGTTTTAATATCCGGGTGTTGTTTAAGATATTCGAACAAAGTGGAGGTGCCGCCTTTTTGCACGCCAATAATTATGAAATCGGGCAAAGCACGAAAATGTGCAAGAGGATAACGAAAGATAATAATTATGAAGCGATAGATATTTTTCAGAAATCGGGGAATGCGTTCTCGTGTTTTTTCTTGAAACATACTATTTATTTGAATTTTTATAGAATGTTAATTCCTTATTCAATCCTAACAGCATGCCGCATGGAAGTATTATATAGAACCATGATAATGCTTTAGCGGCTAAAAAGAAATTAACAAGCCCTCCTAATAGAAATAAACCCATCAGTATGTGGGCTGCCGTTGCAATATGTGGAGTTTTATTTTTACTCTTTTTCCAGAGATCTATAAAAATGAGAAAAAGGGGAATAAAAAATAAGACAATACCTATAATACCCTCTTCGGCCAATACTTTTAGATAAAAGTTATGTGCATCATGCGACCACCCATGCGTTGCCTCTTCAACATAGCGTCTGAATTGATCAATACCGACTCCTGAAATCGGATTGTTTGCAAAAAGTTCAAGCCCCAGGTTAAACATAAAAATGCGATCTTCATCGCTTCTTGAAGCGAATTGACTATTGTCATCAGAAAAAATGTTTGAAACATCTGAAAACGAAGATAGTTGCCGATCTAAGTAACGAAGCTCCGGTTGACTAACAAAATATAACTCTGTAATAATGCCTACAATAACTACTATTACCATGAAGGTAACAATTGCTTGTATATTTTTTTTGCTTAGACTGGCTTTCAGTTGAAGATAAGTAAATACCCCGCCTCCTGCTATGAATCCCACCCAGCCTTTTCTTTCACCGGAAAGTAACAGTATTATTAAAGCAAAAAAAACGGTTATTAATTGAAACAGCGTTTTCTTTTTACTCGTAATTAAATTAGCAACAGCAAATAAAGCAAAAACGGCGAAGCTGTGTTTGGGAGCATCCAAATCTTTGTAATCAGTATAATTTCCTCTTGAAACATTGTATATCACACTAAAAATAGCAACACAGCCGGTACCCCAAAAAAGTACATTCATAAATTCTTCTCGCTTTTTAGATTCATCAGTTGCTTTTGCTATCAAGTGCATAATAAATACATATTCTATTAGCTGGAAAAATTCTTTTATTGTAGTACTAAAACCAATTTTTAAAACGCCATTTACTAAAATATAAATCATAAAAATATAGAAGCTCATTGCAGCGGCATTGTTGTTGGTTTTAAACCGTCCCACAGACAAAATCATCAATACCACCAATACAACCAAAAAACCATCTATAATTCGCAGACGAATAAGAGGAGATTCATAGTCGAGATCAAAAAACAGCGTTACCAGAAAAAAAGCCAATACATGATGGAACTTAATCTTCATAACTTATTTATAAAACAACATGATAAAGCATTGTTTTAGACATTGCACATTAGCGAGTAACAAATCCCAAAAAGTTTTTTCTATTATCAACCACACTGATTGATTTGGATAGTAAACTTTTTAAAGTTGTATCGTCAACAAAGTTTTTATTTGATACATCTAAAGAAGGATACCTTTTTACATTATTAAATTCGCAATCTTTAATAAGAGGCTTCATTGCATTTTCAACTGCAACTTCACCATTATTAAATTGACATTTATAAATTAAATTAATTGCATTAACCGCAACCACAAAATCTGTAAAGCTTGAATTTTCAACACATTTTACCTTTGCCTGTTCCTCTTGAGTTTTTCCTTTAAATGTGCAATTTCCAACATAGGAGGCATTATGTATAAAAGTTCGTAATATAACTGAATCATTGTTACTTTGAACTGACTCGAACTGACAATATTCCACTGCACCCAACTGTAATTTTGATGCGTTCCTAAAATCTATTTTGGCGTTCCTAAATTCGCAATTCTTAACAGAGGCAATTTCACATGAATTACTAATATGTACATCTGCATGATATTTTTTTGAGTTATCAGAGCCTACAGTACTTTGATATATAAATATTTTTCGACAGCTTTCGAAATGCAAAGCATCTTGTGTCTGATTATAAAAATGACAATTATTTACAACAGCCAAACTACTATCACTTACTTTATTAGTTGAATACTGTACTCCAATAGAGCCACCTTTGCAATCTAAATTTAAAAAATAAACAGCCTGACTGTTTCTTCTGGTGCATTTAAAATAAGTTGACTGATGTCCCGTGCCGAATTGCGAACGTATATGTCCATAAGTCAATTCAACTCCGTTATAAGCTTTACTGTCTGCAATAACACCTAATTCGCATTCAAATAAATTAACTCCATCGTAAACCGTATTTGTTAATACAATATCCTTCACTAAGGCAAATTTTGCCCGTCTTATAGTGAGTAATCCATAATTACCTTTAGTGACAGTCCAATTATTATCTTTAGTAGGTGATCCGGGCCAAGCCTGATAATCCTTATTGCCATCGAATGTTCCACCCAACCAAATAACCTGATTATTATACCCCGTATCTCGACCTTCAAAAGCTATTGCGTTATATCCTGTTTTGGGCGCCATTTTGAAGGTAGCTCCATAGGCACTAACTGTAATATTTTTATTAAGCGGAATGCGAATAAGATTTTGAATAAGAAATGTCTTGTTTTTCGGAAACAAAACGCCACCATCATCTTTGCATGCTTCAAAAGCTTTTATAATTGCATTATCGTCGGCTTGTAAACCATCGCCCTTAGCTCCATAGTCCATTATATTTGTAAAAGAACTGGTATTTATTTTTTTAAGTGTCTCTTTATTTAAAACAGGATAAGGAACAGTATCATTTGTTGTTGTTAAATATTCATTCATAGGAAATACTACCTCATAATTTGTTTTTTTTAAACGCGCTTTTTCTAAGGCAGTATTGGTTTGAGAAGAACATGCTATGTGTGCTAATAAGCCAATCACTAACGATAAACAACTTTTGGTTAGGCTTCTCATGAATTATACTTTATAAATCACTATATCGCACTCGTCATCGGAGCTACCCTTTTAAACAAGGTATTTAGAAGTTAAAATAACTTTGATCTTCTATTGGTACAAATGCTTCAAGAAAAGTCTTATCTTCTGAAACTCTTTTTCTTAAATAATCAACATCGTCATTTTTGTACAGCCTGCCACCGATAAAGGGCTGACTAAGTGTTAAGATGGCTCGTCCTGCCATTGTCCTTTTTTGAACATTTGCTCTAACCCAGCTAAGCACTTTTGAGCCTGCCCTGTGTGATACGTATACTTTTCTGATTTTATTTAGGCGTCTCATCAAAAGAACCGATTTATCCGGCGGAGACACATTGGCTTTTTGTTTATTAAGAAAGTACTGCGGAAACCTGTCTGCGTCAATTGAAAGAAGATGAAGAAAGTCTTCCTCGAGACCCGGGTTTACTTTAACTTTATCGTAAATGCACACTTTTATATTCTCCTTGCCAAAGGCCGATGCCCACTTTGTTAAAGTATAGCCATAGCCTGTATAAAACTCATCTATAAATTTGCGGAAAGATTGATAGTAGTGGCCTTTCTTGATTCTTTGTTTATATAGCGATATTAAAAAGCTTAAAGGATTACGTAAATAAACAATTATTTTAACAGAGTAATTTTCAAGATATTTTGCCACCTTACAAATTTCAGCTTCTGAACATAGCCAGAAGGCTTCCGCGCTTATTATAATTGTATCTGAATTGGAGTTGTTAATTTCCTCAAACAATTTGCTCCAATAAGTACCATCGCCATGACCTTTTATACCAAGCACATCATAAGCAAGTGAATGATGACCTGTCCTTAGCGATCTGTCCTTACCTCTAAAGCCTAAATTTCGTGAATAGAGAATTCCCTCTGACTTTAACTCTTCAGAAAATTTGAAAAGAAAGTTTTGAAGTGTGGTCGTCCCTGTCTTAGGTAGTCCTATGTGAAGGAAGACTCTTTTCATAATGAAAATTTTGTTTGATAATTTAGTTCAATGGCAGAGTACCCAAGATATGAAGTCTATATACTCCGCATCACTTGATCAAAAGGCAGTTCTTTATTCAACAAAAGAGATAATGCCTGCATGTCTTCTTCATAAAAATCATATAGTATTGCTGCATCATCTTCCTTAATTGCATCATAAGGTTTGTTAACGGCATTTAATTTTTTTAAGCGATCAGAAATTCCCCTATGTTTAAACCAGTTGACTATTGCTCCTGAAAATTTATTCCTTCGCATTTTATGAATTATCTTGTTTTGCAGGTTTAGCCATGCAGCACTCTTATACCCCGTGGCAGTAAATACTTTTTCATGTATCATCGGATTATTCAAATAAAAAGAATCATCAACTTCTAAAAATTTACAGATTTGCATCAACCAGTGCTGGGGATTTTTAAAAACCTCTTCATAAAATATTGTCATGATCTGCTGGGTCTGAAATAATTTATAATAAACTTTTAGTTGTTGATGATATAATCCTCTGCCAATAAAGCGAGAGTCTTTTTGTTCAATAACTTCTTTAAAAGTGAGCTTTACGTGATTTTTTTGTTTTGCCATCCAATAGTGCGAATAAGCGCGGTGTACAGGGTCACGTAAAATAGCAATAAGCTTTACTTGAGGCAGTGTTTGATGAATACGAAAGGGAGCTTCAGGATCGCAGATGTACATAGGTGTAACTTCTCCGACTGCCTTTTGTCCGTTGTATTGTTTAAAAAAATCTGCATACCATTGAATGCCTAATTGAAAATAATCATGGCTTATCAAATTCGAGTTGTACTTATTGAAGAAGTGTATCTCTTTGCTTTCGGGAAGAAAGATTTCCGGATGTTTTTTTAGCTGGGTGTGCAGCCATGTTGTTCCGCCTTTTTCAACGCCTATAACAAGAAAATTGGGTAAGCAAAATGCTTTCATAAACAGTGATTAAACCTCCTTCAAAAATTTTATAATATCAATTTTGAAAAAAGGTTTTATTAACGTTGCAGTCCACAAAATATATGCTTTAAAAAGGGTTTTTCTTTTTAGTATAGCCATTTTCGCTTCTTTTCTTGCCAATTTCCATTTATTAATGTTATAATAATAAAGTCCCACTTTATAATGTACAATTATATCCCTTTTCTTACGATAAGGTTTTAATTCTGGTACCAAGGCTTCTATTTTATCAAAAGCCATCTTGTAATATTTCGCGTTTTCAACTGTGTTTGACCCTAAACTATTTTCTACCGTTCTTTTTTTTACGAGATACTCTTCGATATGATGAAATGGATATTTTGTGGCAATTCTAAGCCACATATCAGTATCTTCTGCCATTCTGAAATTTTCATCAAATAGTCCTAATGTTTCAAAACATTCTTTTTTTATTACTACTGACGAAGGAACAATAGGTCCTCCCTTTGCCAGAAATGTTGGCAATAAATTAACCTGATTAGAATAGTATTTATTTACACGAAGAGGCACGAGTTTGTTTTTTTGATATAAATATTTATAGGTATTTGAATAAAATAATCCAACCGCCGGATGAGATTTTACATACCGGTCAAGAATTTCAATTTTATTATTTATCCACAAATCATCTCCATCTAAAATAGCAACGTAATCACCTGTAGTATATTTTATAGCAGTGTTTCGTGCGCCTGCCAATCCTTTATTTTCCTGATAAACATATTTTACTTTATTATTCTCTTCAATCTTTTTCAAAACTTTTTCTTTTGAATTATCTTTTGAGCCATCATCAACTACAACAATTTCATTTATAAGATCCATTCGTGTTTGATTCAAAACACTATCAATCGTTTCAGAAATAAATCTTTCTTCATTATAACATGTTATAATAACACTGAATTTATATTCATCCATTAGAAAAAAAATTAAAAGATCATCCGAGTAATTTTGGCTATACTCCTAAAAGTGTATTGTACAAATCAATATATTGTTTGGCAATTTTTTCCATCGTGTATTTCCTCTTTACTGTATCAAAGCTTTCATTTTGCATTTTTTTTATGCAAGCATCATTCAAATTTGCACAAAGAGTTATTGTGTCTCTTAAATTTATTTTCCAGGGCTTATCAATTAAAAATCCGTTTTTTTTGTTTTCGATTAAATCACAGCTTCCGCTAATGTTTGTTGCTATTGGTATAACAGCCAAACTCATAGCCTCTAATAAAGAGTTAGACATACCTTCAACTTCGGAGGGAAGCACAAAAAAATCTGCGGCTATTAAATAATCAGTTACATTTTTTACATATCCGGTCAAGATTACTTTGGATTCAATTTGATTTTGTTTTATTAAAGATTCAATTTCTTTTTTTTGTGGTCCATTCCCTAAAATAACCAATCGTATATTTTGATTTTCTCGCAAAGCTTCGGCAAATGCACCTACCAATAATGGAATATTTTTTTCTTCTGATAATCTGCCGGCAGACAAAAAATATTTCAATGTTCTATTCTTTTCATCCGATTGAAATAGTTTTTTTCGAAACGACGATTTATTTTTTTCAATATAGTCATAAGAACATGTTTGATAAACTCCGTTAGGAATGTTTACTACTCGTGCATTGTGCACACCATGATCTTTAAAATTTTTGCTGATTTGTTTACTAATGGCGACGAATATCAATATGTTTTTCTTTACAGTGTTATACAAATAATTACCAAACAGTGATTTCCTTTTTAAGCTGTCAAGGTCGAAAGCAAAATCTGCATTTCCTACTTTTGCTACAGTTGGTTTATTATATCTTTTGCCTAAAAAAGCACCTAAAAAGGCTTGAAATTTTGCCTGATGAATATGCAACACATCAAATTCTTTTTGATGCTTTGCAAACCAGATTGCGCTGCCCACCAACCATAATAAACTACTAAAAATATATTTACCCATTAATTGAGGCGGTTTACCTGTCCATACTCGTACGATGTTAATATTGTCAATAGTTTCCTTATGCGGTACTGAATAGCTTTTTCTACTTGTTAATACAGTTATTGTGCAACCTTCGTGAATCAATTGCTGAGAAAGCTTGTGACATTGACGAACGGCTCCCCCATACACTTCAGGAATATACTGAGCTGAAATCATCAAAATTCTTGGAGAAGCCTTATACATAGATTGTTAAAACAAAGTAATAGACTAAAATGTACGTTTTTATTTCAAGTTAAGAAGAGGGTGGAATTTCCATAGGGTAGCCAAATAATTCAAAGTCTTTTCGATAAATTGAAATTACCTTTTCTACAACTTGAGTGTTAGAATAATATTCTTGTACGGAAAGTTTTTTAGTTTTTGTAACATTTAATTTTCTTAATGGTTCACCCGCTCTAATTTTTTGCCTAACATAGTCATATTCCCTTTCAAGATCTTCAAATTTCCCCCAATAGTTAATCATGATACGATCATTAGAGTCGCAGACGTAATAATGCTGTGGTCTGAAATGACGGATTGCTTTGGCTTTTGCAGGAGTAAGGTACTGTAACACAAAATCTTCCAAGCTCTTATATTGCCGTACTATGGATACAATTTTTTGATCAACCGGACCATAACCTCCGCTTTGCATAAATTCATAAGCCGATATTAACCGCATGAAAGGATTACGAACGAAGGCGAATTTGAAGTAATTATTAAAATCATTTTTACCGAACATTGCCGCATAATTTAAGGCCGATAAATGTCCTATTCTATGTCCAAAAAGCGAATGTGCTACAGAAATACCGGCCGTTTTTGGTATATGTATAAAAATGCATTTATGTATGTCGAACTGACCATACGATTTTTTTTTTCGTAAAGATTGCAATGTTTTTTTTCTGAATGCTCTTTTTATACGATAAACAAATTCATCTTTTGCATTCATTTTATAAGATTGAAGTTTTTAATTAGAAAACAATGGAACTGAAATGCCTGTTAAAAAACGTTTTTGTTACAATGCAATGCGTTTTTTAATTTTTAATATTAATCTTTTTATTGAGTTGTATAATACTCTATTCCACCCGAAAAAGTTAAATAGTGTTTTATAATAAGTGGAAGACAAAAATTTATCATCATTAATTTTTCGAAGTTGGGTTATTGCATTTAAAAGTTTAATTTCTTCAAATGGACTTGATAAATATGGGTGATAAATTGCTATTTCTCTTTCATTGGTTTCCCTTGAAATTATTTTATAGTTTATTGCCTCAATTTTCATATTAAGATTGGAACAAAAGCCTTCGTTATAGAAAGCATTATCAAACTTCCAATGCGTAGTATTATCTAAAAAAAGTTCGTTTAATGCATTTTGATCATGATTCATCTCTATGCTTTTGGCTATCCATTTTTCAAAAAAGCGTAGAGTGTTTACATTCGATTGAAAAATAAAAAAGCCACAACATAGCGAAAAATGCCATTCTTTTATAGCTCTTTTCGGTATGCCGTGACCAATTGAAATTTGTAAATCAAAATCTTTTTTTATTACTGAAGGCAGAAGATCCCTTAACCAAAAAGCATCTGAATCGGTGTGAATTACATGCTTGCCACTTTTTAATAATTCCAAAATAGCGTTTAGTCTTGTTACATAAATATCCCTGGCATTTCTTATTTTTTCGTGAACCCTTATTGAACTAATGCCTTTCCTGTTAATATATTCTTCGCTTGTGTCATCAAATACTATTACTTTTAAACACGAAGTATAATTCCACTTTTCAAAATATTGCATCCATACCTCAAAAATTTTCAAGTAATTTTTATCAATGGCAGTAACAATATTATAGTTGTTTACAATTTCGGTATTCTGCATTAAAATGATTTTACAAAAAATTAAACTGTGGAAATTATTGGGGGAGAACTGTAAATGCTTACTTTCATTTTTAGATATAACCTAATCGCTTCATACTATTTTCAGCGAATCTCATAAATTGATTTTGTTCTTCCTTATTCATTCGTTTTATTTGGTTGTTGTTAATATCGGGATCCACAAATTCATAAAATTTGTCAAGATCAACCCAGTACTTATTTCCTTCCTCAAATTTTGCTTCATGCTTTCCGGTTGAATTAATAAATTTTTTTGACTTTAATCGCACACTCATTTTATCATTATAATTCAGTCGTGCTTTGTTAAATAAATCCTTTATGAAATTATGTGGGTTTAAAAGCAAATCTTCAAATTTCAGTAAATAGAAATTTGAATATTGAGCCTCATATTTTAAAAATTGTGTAACAACTTTATTATATACGACTCCAAATTTTCCTGCATCTTTAAAGGTTCCCCGCCGCAAACGACTTTCACATAATGCAAGTCCGTTTCGTACTAATCCAAAGTGTATGCTGTCCGGATACATTTCAATTAATGCCGGTATCAAAAATATTAGCCCATTAACATGTTTGGCAACGGTACGTGTCTGTTTCAGTTCATCTAATGTATAAACTTCGCTTTGTGTTTTGTATTTGTTAAAAGGGTGTTCTATATTTTTCAGCTTCCATGTATATAAGAGATTGTCAAGATAATTTTTTGAAAACTCATTTAATCTGCGCTCTTTATAATTGTTTGCATGAAATAATCCATAATTCAACATCCAAAACCCATTTACTTTTTGAGGAGAAGGAAACGGATAACCGCCGCGTAGTGAAAGCCAAAAATTTACTGTAGCTTTCCATTTTCCTGCTTCTCGCCAAATAATTTTATCTGTTTCCTCGATAGGCGCATTAGCATCAGGATGACTTTGCAAAATTTCCCATACAATGTTACTGCCGCCACGGGCAAAACAGTTTACAAAAATTGGTTGGTGATTTAGCATGAGGCTTAATTAGCGTTACAACAAGATTGCAAATTCATCTTAGACTTTACAACGAGAAATTTAAAGGCAAATAATATTGAAGATGCGTATAAATTATATTTCCTGTAAAGCCACCATGCGTTTAAAGCGTTCAGAAAACTCTAACATATCATCAAATTTTCCTGAAGCAGTAATTTTTCCTTTTTCCAGTAAATATATTTTATCAACATTTTTAATGGTTGATAACCGGTGAGCAATAATAATCATGGTATAACTGCCATGCAACTTTTCTACATTGGTTTGAACAATTTTTTCAGTTTCAGAATCCAAATTAGATGTGGCTTCATCCAATATTAATATTTCTGCTTTTTTATAAAGTTCCCGGGCAATAGAAACTTTTTGTCTTTGTCCTCCTGATATAAATATACCGTTGTCTCCAAGTTGAGTAAATTCTTTATCGGGCAATGATTGAACAAATTCATTTAACGATACCAATTCTATCACATCCCAAAAACGTTTTACGTTTTCCGGTGTTGGCTCTTCCCAAAAAGTAATGTTATTAAAAATGGTGTCGCTAAAAACAACAGACTCCTGTGATATGTAACCAATTTTATTTCTGAAACTATAGAGATTATATTCCTGAAGCGGAACTCCATCCGCAAGTATTTGACCGCTATCGGGAGCTATTAAAGTTGCAATTAAATTTGCAAGAGTAGTTTTGCCTGATCCTGTTTCCCCTACAAACGCCACCGTGTGATTTTTTGGAATTTTGATGTTAATACCATCTAACACCCGATAAGTTCCGTAATTAAACGCTACATCCTTTATGTGTAATTCATTTTTTAAAGTTTCAAACGTAGGTTCGGGTTGAATTTCTTTTCCCGTTTCCATTTCTTTTGAAATATTTGCTACGGAATGAATGGAGCCTACATTATTGATAAATTGCTGCCAGTTATTTTGAATATCCAACAATACATTTAATGCTCTATAAAAGAGTAAAAGACTCAAGAGTATAGAGCTTAAGCTTGTTCCCATTAATGTTAATTGCAATTTTATTACAATCAAAACAATAAGAATAATGCTTGGCTCTTTCAAACTTTTAGTAATAGAATTGTAAAATCCTATTTTTTTATTTAACGTCTCTGTTTCTTTTACAACATTCTTTAGTTTGTTTGAATATTTACTAAAGTAATTGGTGGATTTCAAATATTTGAAATGATGAACTGCCTGTATAAGAAAACCATTGAACTTGTTGCCTTTCCTCGACAACTGCACCGAAACCTTTTTTGTAGCTATATAAACTTTGCGGTAAAAAAGATTGGATAAAGTGGCACCTGTACCAACCAAAATCGCAAATTGATAATTGGCTAAAAAAGCCAAAACAATATAAGTTACAAGCATTACAATAGATTGTACAGAATTAAGATAGAAGTTAATGCTTTGATACAAGCGCTGCATTTCGGATGTAAATACATTTTGTATTTTGCCTGCTTCCAGTTGCAAAAAAACTTTATAATTTAAGTGCTGTAACTGGTTTACAAGATTATACCGCAGTTTCTTAATAAAACTCTGTCTTAAATTAACTTGGTAATTGAGTTGAATAAATTTAATCAGCCCTTTCAAAAGGAACATTATCAATAATATAATCAAAACGGTGTTTAAGTTTAGCTCAAAACCAAGACCTTGAATAGCATCAGTTAAATAATGAAGTTGTCCTATAGAATGTTTTCCATTAGCTGAGTCTCCTTCACCCACCGCTTGCAACAGCGGCATAAACATTGCCAAGCCCATGCCATCAAAAAAACTAACGGTTATGCATAAGAAGAAATTCACGAATAATTTATAGCGCATTCCTTCGTAAAAGAATTTAAAGTACCCCAAAAAATTATTTTGAAAATTTATTTTCATCTGAAAAATATTTACAAGCTTAATATATTAAAGCCTTGGATAATTATACTTGGGATCAACTGGTAAGTTAGTATTAGTCTTTTATGACTCGTAACCGTATAAACTAAGATTTATACCAATCAGCTCACTGGTTTTTTGATTGCTTTCCGCATAAAAACCATTCGAAACTTTTTGAATGATTTTCATTTGTTTTTTGTTCATTCTTTTTTGAAAACCCTTTCCTAATTTTTTCTCGAAAAAAGAAATTGATTTAAATAAAGGTTGGTTTATGCTTCTCGATAATGAAAGCAATCCGTGTGGATTTTCTCTTGTTTTTGTAAAAAGAATATTATAAAGACGTTTTGTTTTTAACGTTAAATTTAAGTTGGCGGCATTAAATTGTTTTTGAACGTTAACTTTAGAAATATCCTTTGTATCCAATTCTAAGAATTCGAATATTCGGTTTAAAAATTCTTCGGGATTTGCTTTAATCAATTCATAAGGCAATACAAGTACATTTTTTTTGCCAAATGCGTTTATATAGGCCGCAATAAGTTTGTCATAACAAAAATGAAGTAAATTAAACTCTGGCAAAAAACTGCTTTCCTTAAAGGGAACAAGGTATTTATTAAGACTTAACGTTCCAATGGTTTTAATGTACTGCTTATAGCTGGAAAGAATCATATCATGTTGTTCACGGATACAAATCAAAATCTTAGCTTGAGGGAATAGTGATTTCAGTTTTAAAAAATTATCATAGCTCGTATAACCCCCTGCATGCGGGTTACCGATAAAAGCTTCATTTGATACTACATTTATACGGTCATTTTTAAATTTCTCATTGAAAAGGCTGCGTGTTTGATCGGGGTTGAAAACAAACATATTTTTTCTAATGATTTCCTTCCGAGTTAAGGAACGATCAATTAGATTAAAGGGTAACTCCGGATTGCTAAATACCTCATTCTGCAAAAAGGTAGTACCGGTTTTATGATAACCGATGTGGAGTAATATATCATTCATTAAAAGTTACTGTTTTTGCATAAATTCTGCACGTGGATTTATTTCGGTTTATATGATTTTATTTGCTAAATATCTTGTTGAGTCTCGATATTTTATTCTTGCGTGTTTTTTCAAAATAGCCATTACCGTTTCCATAAGCATAACCATAGCCATAGGTATAACCATAACCATAACTGCCTTTTTCTTTCACATCATTTATCAGAATATATAAATTACTAATCTTTTTATTCTCATGTATATCTTGTATTATATTTAATTGATTTCTTAAAGTAAATTTTTGGCGCACTATATATAATGTTGCATTGGCGTGTTTTGCAATTATCTGTCCATCAGTTACTAACCCTATAGGTGGAGAATCAATAACAATGTAATCAAATTGTTTCTTAACAGCGGTAAAAAAATCAGCTAACCTTGAACTTAAAAGCAATTCAGTAGGGTTGGGAGGGATAGCACCGGAACCTGCGACAAAAAGATTTTCATTTATACCCGAAGGAATCACTATTTCTTCTACTCCGATATCAGAGATAAGATAATTACTCAGCCCATTTTTGGGCGAAATGTCCAGGTATTTAAGAATTTTAGGTTTTCTAAGATCTAATTCTATTAATAAAACTCTGTTATTAGCCAAAGCAAGAACATTTGCTAAATTCAAAGAGATAAAAGATTTGCCTTCGTTACCCATGCTTGAAGTAACCATTATTGTTTTTTGATCTTTGCTCGTAAGGATAAATTGTAAATTGGTTCTCAATGTTCTGAATTGTTCGGTGATTATAGAACGGGATAATTGATCTGTAACGATTAGACTATTTTTTGCGTTATTGTGGTTTATTTCGCCTAAAACAGGAACTCTGACTTTTTTAATGATATCTTCTTTGGAAAGAATTTTTGTGTTTAAAACGCTGCGTAAGTAAATAATAATGGAAGGAATAAAAAGACCTAAGATAATCGCAGCAATATATATAATTGTTTGATTAGGGGAAACAGGATTAGAAGTCGCTTTCGCTGCATCAATAACTTTGGCTTTAGCCATGTTTGATGAACGTGAAATTGCTATCTCTTCGCGCCTCTGTACTAAAAAGAGATAAAGTGCTTCCTTAATTTTTTGTTCTCTTGAAAGTTCTAAATATCCTTTCTCAACACTTGGTGCACCAAAAATTTTGGTGTTTAGAGACTGATCGTTGATTTGTAAATGCGTTTTTGACTGTTGTATATTTGCCTGCAAACTCGACAAATTGTTAATCATGTCCCTCCTGATATTTGAAAGTTGCAGGTCAATATTTTGCAGTAAAGGATTTGTTTCAGGATAATTCAAACTTATTCTATCTCTATCAATCATTAATGTATTATACTTACTAACTAATTCTGTAAAGGTGATGTCGTTAACAACAAGGTTTGAGGGCACAATGCGTTTGTTATTTTTTTCATCCTTAAGATATTCTTGAAGATCCTTAATCACAGCAAGTTGCAAATCTAACTGTGAGGCAAGCTTGTAATTTGCATCATAAGTATTTGCCATTAATTGGGCTTGAACAGCAGGATCTATAATCTTATTGTTTCCTTTATAAAGAGCAATTTGAGTTTCAATAGTTTTTAATTCATTTGTTACTATACCCAATCGGGCGTTTATAAAAACCAATGTACTGTCTGCAATTTGATTTCGTTGTTCAAGACTCGACTGCAAATAGCTTTGGATAAAATAATTCAATACAAACTCTCCCTTAGAAGGCACCTCTGAATTTATGGATAAATCCATAACGTTTGCTTTGAGGTCTGGAACTGTTATAGCTAAATTTCTTTGATAGCTGCTTGTAGCATTGTCATAAGAACTTATTTTAAAAAAGAACTTATCCTCAGCATCTTTATCAATGTTTATGAACTTATTTCTTGTAATATAAAAAAAACATTTATTGTAGCGAACTGTATCATTATACTTTGCTGTTAAAACATTCTTTTCCTTGTCGTCGGATAATTTATAGGAATTAGGGCCCACCTCTTTCCAGTGTACCATAAAGGGTTTTATTGAATCTCTCAGAGCTATCAGATGTACAGCATAAGGCGTATTTTCAAAAGTCTCAATTGATCTTATATCTTCCTGTCTGAAATAATTTACATTAAGCTGTAAATCCTTCACCACTCTGTACATCAAACTGCGCGTTCTTAAAATTTCTTCTTCATTATTAACACTGCTGGCCATATTAAACATTCCTCCCAAATCCTGAAACATCCCCGCCCCGCCCGATAATGATGAACCAGAATTTCCGCCGCTTTCATTTTCTACCATAATTGCCGCATTTATCTGGTAAACAGGATCGGTGTATCTTATATATATAAAGGCAAAAAGCAGGGTTATAAGCAATCCGCCAACGAAATAATACCAATTGACAACAAGGTTCTTAATTGTTTTTTTTATGTCAAAAATGTCTGAGTCATCCTCTGCACCAGGGAGTTGACCGTTGTTGTTGTTGTTATATTGATTGTCAATATTCATATTAATAAGTTTACGCTAAAAAATATTCGTTCGTTTAACAAGAATAAGAATAAAAGAAAGTGTAGTTAAAAAAATCGCAATATTACGTGTCCTGTACATATCAGTGCTTATCATTCTTGATTTAGTTGCCTCAACATATAATATATCATTCTCTTTTAAATAATAGTAAGGGGAAGTGAGAATATCTTTTGAATTTAAATTTAATCTTACCAAATGTTTTTGATTACTCGTCGAATCTCTAATTAGTAATACGTTTTCTCTCTTGCCATACAGGGTTATATCCCCAGCTAAACCTATCGCATCAAAAATTGACACCTGATTAGTTTGTATATTAAAGCTTCCGGGATTTTTTACTTCTCCTAAAATCGTGATTTTATGGTTTATAAAAGACAGGGAAATGGTAAAGTTCTTGTAAAAAAGAGCATATTTTTCACGTAACATTTCCCTGGCTTGATCAATCGTTAAATCGCTCACCTTTACCTTACCTATTAAAGGCGCTTCTATACCTCCTGTTTTATCTACGAAATATCCATTACCCTGCGGTGAATTTAACTGCGTGCTTTGAGAAGAAAACGACACTCCGCCGCTCCCTGCAATAGGGGTCATAACACTTAATGCATCAAGCGGCAGTACACTTAAGGATAAAACATCACCATATTTAATTTTTGGTTCAATGTAAGGTGCAACCGTGTTAATTACAGTATCGGCTTTATTAGGCACATCCATAAAATAGGAGAGTTTATAGGTAGAGCATGAATAAAAAAAGAGCAATGTTGTAACAGTCACGAATAATTTTGCTTTTTTAAAAAATTTAAATAGGAATGTTGTCATTGGAAAATTTTTAAGAGATAGCCAGTCTTTTGAGCAGGAAAATTTGATTAAAATTATTATTATTATCAGTGTTAGATCGAAATTGGATTTTAGTGACTATAATTACTAAATCAATAACGAAAGCTGAATTTAAATGTAAACAAAAAAAAGAATTAAAAAAATTGTTGAAATCATTTTTTACATTAACCTCGTATTTATTGTAAAGCTCCGCCACATCAGTCACATAATGCCGATGGTCCGTAATTAGTTTTTAGAAAATTCAGATAACCATATCTATGTTTCTAAAATCAGAAACGTCGTTCTGATGAAAACCCTTATTGTATATTGCCTTGAAAGAATAGTGCCTATGTGAGAGTTTGGTTTATTTTTCAGTCAGCTCCCTTTCTCATAGGGTTTAAGAAACACTTACGGCGATAAATTTAAAGAATGAAAATTAATCTCAAAAAATTATTTCTGTTACTTTTTTTCAAAAACGTTAAATCAACAAATAAAATTTTGGCCAGAGAAAAAGTCGGATCTCATATATTTAATGAGCACAATTGTTTTTCGTTTATTATCAGCCATATACGTGCTTAAAAAGATATCTTTACAGGCTTTATTTCTTTTTCTATTATTTTATCTGATGCAATAGTAAATACGTAATCACTGGTTAAAGTAATTCTTTTAATATACCAAACAGTTTGCTCTATTATAGCCTTATTGTCTTTTATTGTAATGCCTTCAAGAGGCATACTAAATCCTTTACCATTTGCTTTTATTACAGCTTCTTTTGCCGTCCAATAACTGTAAAAAGAAAAGTATATGTCATCAGAAGTTGTAATTGATTTCCATTCCTCTTCTGAAAATTGATTTCTAAAGTCATAAATTGGCGTAGGTTTAATTTGCTCTATATCCACTCCAATTCTGCTTTCAGTTGAAATAGCACAAACAACACAATCATTCGAATGAGATATATTAAAATCAGGGAAATCAGGTATATACGGCCGTCCGTAATAGGTATATTTTAAGTCAGCTAAACTTGAATCGAATTGCAACTCTTCCAGCCCTTTTTTTAATAAGAGTTTTCCATAAAGAGATGCGTGACGATCTTGCCATCTTTTAAACCGTAAAATTTTCTCACCCATTTCTAAAGGAAGGAGTTTAAGATATTGAAAAAAGTATTCATCATTTAGCTTTCTCAAGTATCTTGAAAAATATATCTTAATCATTATCGTTTACTTAATAGAGAAATTGATTTGCAAGTTTGATGAAGTATTTGCTCAAGTTCTAAAAAATTCTCTATTTTACCTATTGCATAGACGTGTTTTTTAATGGGTGACGCAGCAAAAAGAGCATTATAAAAATTTGATTATTGAAAAAAGTTGGTATTTTAGTGAGGATATTCAACCATAGAAAATTTTAGAAAAAAATAATTTCTAAATCTTCTCGTATCTTATGAATGTAAAGTAAATAAGTATTAACTGCTTTAAAACCGACACCCATTATTCACCAACAAATTGTGATCGAAGTTTTAATAATAGTTGTACGAAGAAAAAACCATAAGGAATTACTTAGAAAGCACAGATTTTTATTAGCTAACAAATGAAAATTCATAAAAAATTTATCTCAAAAACACCAAATTATATCCCAACAACTCTCTATGAAAGATTTATTTATTCAACCAACGGTTCAAGAAGATAGCAGTGATGCGTTGTATGTACCTTCACAAGCGGAAACGTATCAGTTAATAATGCAATTTAATAATACCTATGTTGATTATCCGACCGGTAAAACTGTTATTGATTTTTTTGAAAAGCAAGTAGAAGATAATCCTGATATACCTGCCGTACTGTTTCAGGATAAACAATTGACTTATTCCGAGCTCAATAAACTTTCCAATCAATTAGCATATTATCTAAGAAATAAAGGAGTGAAGGAAGAAACGTTAGTACCGATATGTATCGAACGCTCACTTCAAATGATAGTGGGCATTCTTGGTATTTTAAAAGCAGGCGGCACTTATGTTCCAATTGATGCTGATTATCCTGAAGAAAGAATTCTTTATATGTTGGAAGACACCAAAGCCACAATTGCAATAAGTAATGAAGAGAACAAGTCTAAATTGCAAATTAAAAGTCTTGATATTGTTGAATTAGATTCCACATTCTCCGTCATAAATCAACTACCTGCAGACAATTTAAAAATTCCTGTTCAGCCACATCAGTTAGTGTATGTGATTTTTACTTCCGGTTCAACTGGTAAGCCAAAAGGAGTAATGATAGAACACAGTGGATTCGCAAATTTATCTTTAGCTCAAGCGGAATTCTTTGGATTAAAGCAGGGAAAAAGAACACTGCAATTTGCTTCTTTTGGGTTTGATGCTTCCTGTTCTGAAATTTTTACTGCTTTAATAAGCGGCGGGGGTCTTGTATTACCTCAAAAAAACGATCTTTTATCATCCGAACAATTTGAAAAGCTTATTAATAATCATAAAGTAGAGGTTGTTACACTTCCACCTTCCTATCAATATGTAGTTAAGGATTCTTTAGGAACACTAAGTACAATTATATCTGCCGGAGAAGCTTTAAATGAGCCAATCGGCAAATATTTACAATCAAAAGGTATTCGATTACTTAATGGTTATGGTCCCACAGAAAGTACGGTGTGCGTAACCATGTCCGATGACCCCATCAAGGATAACCATGTGATTGTAATTGGAAAACCAATCGCAAACGTACATATATATATCTTAGACAGCACGGGTAATTTATGTGATGTGGGAGTTCCGGGCGAAATAGTTGTAGGGGGCGTTCAAGTTGCACGGGGATATTTGAATCGTCCGGAGTTAACTGCGGAAAAGTTTATCCCAAATCCTTTTGTAAAAGATAAAAATGCAAAGATGTATAAGACCGGTGATCTTGGTCGCTGGTTGCCAGACGGAAATATAGAATTTTTGGGAAGGATAGATGAGCAGGTAAAGATACGCGGATATCGCATCGAATTAGGCGAGATAGAAAACGTGTTGCAGCAATGCGAGTTGGTAAGGCAAGCAGTAGTAGTTGCCCGAAAAGATAAAGAAGGAGATAAGCGATTAGTGGCCTACATTATACCGGAAAAATCATTTGATCGAAATGCTGTTATTACTTTTTTAAGGGGAAGCTTGCCGGAATACATGGTTCCTGCAATATTTGTAAAACTTGAAAGTTTTCCCATCACCCCTAATGGAAAAATAGATAAGAAAGCTCTACCTGAACCTGATATGAATGATCTTTCAACTGATGAATACGTTTCTCCAAGCACTGAAATGGAAAAGGCATTTGCAGATATTTGGCAGAAAGCGTTGCATATAGATCGCGTTGGAATAAATGATAACTTTTTTGAATTAGGTGGTAATTCAATTATAAGTATAGAGATATTGAACAAGGCGCGGCATTTAGGATACAATCTGCAGCCAAATGACTTATTTAACTACCAGAATATCGAGAACCTTTGTTCGGCATTGGCGGAACGAGCAGAAAAAGGTGTTTTGCAGGTTACGAATGGATATGGAAAATGCTTAATTCCCATTCAAACAAACGGAAAATATGCTCCCTTTTTTACCATTCATGATCCGTGGATTTATACTAAGCTTGCTTATCACTTAAGTAAAGATCAGCCATTTTATTGTTTAGATGGTTCTTCGTTTACCAAAGTTGAAGAAATTGCATCTCAATATATAAAGGAAATAAAAACAGTTCAGCCTAACGGGCCTTATTATATAGGAGGATATTGCGATCACGGCACGATAGCATTGGAAGTGGCTCATCAATTAGAAGCAGCAGGTGAAAAAGTTGCTGCATTAATATTGTTTGAAAGTTATTTTTCAGGAACTGCAAAACGGCTGCATTATGAAATTAAAAAATATCCGGGCAATGTGATTCTTTTTCGTGGAAGCAAACGCAAATTTTGGAAGAAAGATGATCCTTTAATGGGTTGGTCTGATTATTTTACCGGCGAAGTTGAAACCTATGCTGTTAAAGGACGTGAGCTTGATATTTTTAAAGAACCCGGAATTACTAAGCTGGCAGAAAATATCGAGAGTTCATTGGAAAAAATCAGAAGTAAATATTCTTAAAGTAAAAAGGTTCGCTAAATATTTACAACCTTATTTCGAAATCAAATATTGATTCATCCGACCGTAACTGCTGCTTCGATTCAATTAAAAGTATTAAAAAAAAATCTTCATAATAGTAGCAATTTTGTGAAATAAAGAAATATGGTGAGTAGTGTGTCAAATATTATTTTTAAAAAAGGATTAGCTGTTATTTTTTTTATTCTCTCCAACACCCTGTATGCGCAGCGTTTGTATTTGAATGTTTCAGGCGGTATGATAAATTATTCAGGCGATATACAGCCACATTATTTTTCCGTAAAGCAATCCAATATTGCTGCAGGTGTTGGCTTGAGCTATAAATTAACAAAGCACGTTTACGTTAATGCAAATTACATGTATGGAAAACTAAGCGCAGATGATAAATTTTCTTCTAATTCTAAAAACATTAAACGAAATCTAAGTTTTTTTACCAATATACACGAGGGCAACGTTTTGGCAGAATACGATCTCTTTGACATTACTGAGACTCGACATTTTACACTTTATGGATTTGCCGGAGTTGGAGTATATCATTTTAATCCTTATGCCTACGATACATCTCACCAAAAAGTTTACTTGCAGCCATTAGGTACCGAAGGTCAGGGCCTTCCGGAATATCCAGAGAGAAAAATGTATTCGCTTACTCAATTTAATATTCCGGTCGGTGGCGGAATTAAATACGCTCTTTCTCCACAAGTTGTAGTAAGTTTTGAAGTTGGCGTTAGAAATTTATTTACAGACTACTTAGATGATGTAAGTACGAGATATCCTATACGAGCTACATTAATGAGCGGAAGAGGTCCTCTCGCCGTGAAAATGTCCTTTCGGGGAGATGAATTAAAGCCACCGATTGAATACACAGGGAATTTGAAACGTGGTAATCCGGAAAAGAACGATCTGTATTATACTTGCCTGTTTAAAATTGCTTTTGCATTTACAACCACGAATGGCGGAACCGGATATAAGTTTTCGAAAAGTGTTAGGAAACAATTTAATTGTCCTCAAAAAACACGATAGTAACTACAGATTTATTCAAACTTCAACTCTATAGTTCTTGCAATTGATTTTAATGTTGATTGTGCTTAATCGTATCATCTTCTAAATTAAGCGAAGCCTTTAAATAATTCATAAGTTAATTTAAGATTAACAGTATAAAAACTAACCCTTTTGGTGTAATACCATCACAATTATCTTTTGCCAGGCTATTTTCTATGAATTTTTTATTTACTGAAATAACATATATATAGCATGCAATTTATTTTGTGATAACGTTCATAATCCAATTTGCATCTCAAATGAAAAAGACCTATGAATTTTCTGAAAGCAGTTTGTCTGTTTTTTAAAACAGCAGGTTTATTTCTCATTACTATCATCACGCTGTTAACAACCTGTCTTTACGTTCAATGCGATATCTATAAGTTTCACCCATCAACTTCTTTCGCAGGCAAATATCTATATAACCCGTACAGTGACGATACTTCTGCTTTGTGGATAAAAGCAAATTTCCATGCACACTCGATTGCATGGAATCATTTAACCAATGGTCACCAAACACCCGCTGAGATTGAAGATGTGTATAGAAAGTTGGGTTATGATGTTGCGTGCATTTCTAATTATGAGCATGTAACAGCAGTTCAAACTAAACAAGTAAAATCTTTATCCATTTATGAACACGGGTATAACATCTCAAAAACACATCAGCTTGTTTTTGAACCAGCGAAAGTTACCTTTTTTGATCTTCCTTTTCTTCAAACAGCAAGTATGAAACAATCAGTGATAAACACTCTTTCACTAAATTCTTCGTGCGTTGCATTAGCACACCCTTTGCTAAGAAATGGCTATTCTGATAAAGATTTGAAAAAATTGTCAGGTTATAATCTGTTGGAAGTATTGAATCATTCAGGAAATTCTTCTGGAAAATGGGATGTTATTTTATCTGCAGGTAAGCCTGTTTGGTGCATTGGCGATGATGATATGCACGATGCAAGAAAATCATCAGAAGTGGGTGTTTGCTGGACGATGATTAATAGCATTAACAAAAATGAAAGTATAGTTGATGCATTAAAAAAAGGAAATGCTTATGCGGTTTGCGGCAGGAAAGGTGTGGCGGAAAATGCATTGAAAAGATTAACTGTTAACGGTGATACAATGTATGTAAAGCTGCTTTATAAAGCCAACGCAATAAAATTGATAGGGCAAAACGGTATATTAAAACACACGGTGACCAACTCTGATTCAGCTGTGTATATTTTTAAACCCGGCGATACTTACATACGTGCAGAAATAATAAATGATAATAGTAAGTTGTATCTTAACCCGGTTGTTCGCAGCAATAATAATCAAGTTCCATCAAATAGTTGTACTGCATCAATTAATACAATTGCCACCTTTTTTTACCGAATGCTTGTTCTTTTTTTATGCGTTACTATTTTGATGTTGCTTTACAACAAATCTCTTAGAAAAATGTTGTACCTGCGTAAAGGCAACGACTATAAACGCACAAACCGCTCATGGAGAACCGCATGAAGTATTTTTGAAAACTAATAATGAAAACCGTTATGAAAAGCTCTTTTATATGCTGATATTTTTTGCTCAATAAAATTCCGAACCTCGAAGTGAGTGACACAACAGAAGATGATAGTAGCAATCAAGCTAAGTGCATAAATATTTTTAAATTACTTTTACGATTTACAATTAAAACAAGACATTACTCGCAAGGACCCCTTCACGACTCACCTCTCATTCCGTTCTCAACGCCTTCACAGGATTTGCAATTGCAGCGCGAAGCGTATGGAAAATAACGGTGAGCAATGTTATAATCAACACAGCAAATGCTGAAAGGATAAACGGCGTTATGCTAAGACCGGTGTTGTATGGAAATATTTTTAACCAGTTTCTCATAAAATACCACGCAACAGGAAATGCAATAAAGCACGACAAACCAACCAACGCTACAAAATTTCTTGTTACAAGCGGAATAAGTTGCGATACATTTGCACCCATCACTTTGCGAATGCTTATTTCCTTTTGTCTTTGCTCGGTTGTGAATGCAATAAGACCCAACAAACCAAGACATGTTATAATAATAGTAAGGATGGAGAATGCTGTAAATATTTTACCGCGTTTCTCATCGGCAGCATATTGCGAATTAAAATCCTGATCCAAAAATGTATAAGCAAACGGTAAATCGGGAAAATATTTCTTCCATGATTTTTCAACAGATGCAATTGCTGCCGTAATATTTTTCGCATCAAGTTTTAATGCGATAATGTTATTGGTGGGTCTGTACAAAAATATTAATGGTGCAATTGGATTGTATAATGATTTCTGGTTAAAATCGTGCACCACACCAATTACTTCAAGATAATTGCCCGATGTATCACCCGGAAATTTTACTTTCTTACCGATAGGATTATTACCCCAGCCATATTCCTTAACCATGTTCTCGTTTACAATAATGCTGCGTAATGTATCAGACAATCCTGAAAAACTTCTGCCTTTTACTATTTTTATCCCAAGCGTTTTAAAGAAATCTTCATCCACCCCAAAATAGCAGTCAACCCCCTTATCTATAAAACCGTTTTTTGTTTCAATAGAAAAAAGATTAAAAGGAATGCCTCCACCGGGTACGCCCTGCGAAGTGCTGACAGAAAGCACATGCGGATTATTGCGCACTTCATTTTTAAACGAACGAATATTGCTGGTTAAATCTTTATCGGAATTGGCGGCAACAGTAAGCACCTGATCTTTATTAAATCCAAGGTCTTTGCTCCGCAGATATTCCAATTGCTTATACACAACCCATGTGCAAATCAACATAATCATTGAAATAGAAAATTGAACAACTACTAAAGCCCGTCGCAGCGTAACATTGCTTGAACCTTTGGAGAGATTTCCTTTTAAAACATTTACAGGATTAAACTTCGAAAGATAAAATGCAGGATAGCTTCCACCCACTACTCCAACAAATAAAATGATTGCTAACAAAATAAATAAAGTATCAGGCTGAAATAAAGTGCCGAATGAAATGAATTTGCCCGAAAGGGTATTGAATGTTGGCAAAAACAATGCAATAAAACCAATGCTCAACAGCAATGCAAAGAGTGCAGTTAAAGTTGACTCAACAAGAAACTGCATCACTAATTGCGATTTGTTTGAACCGGTTACTTTTCGTATGCCTATTTCTTTTGCTCTTCGTGCAGAACGAGCGGTTGTAAGATTCATATAATTGATGCACGCAATCAGCAGCATAAAAAACGCCACTGCAGAAAAGATGTAGATGTACGACATGCTGCCAAGCTCTTCAGGTTCAATTTGCATGTTTGAATGTAAATGAATAGAAGTAATGGGCTGCAATCCAAAGCGCATTTTGATATTGAATTGGGCAAAAATGGGAGCAAGGTATTTGTCATATATCGGAAGTAATTTCTTTTCAAACGTTCCTGCATTAACGTTGGGCTTTAGCAAAACATAAGTGTAAAAATTAAAACCGCCCCAGTTATTTGCAAAATCCGCAGGCAAAGAGCTTCTTGAAATAAGTGCGTTGAAAATAATATGCGAGTTCTTCGGAACATCTTTTATAACAGCAGTTACTTTATAAACGTCACCGCTTGCATTCTCCAGTGTCTTGCCAACATAACTCGTGTTAGTGCCGAAATATTTTTTTGCAAGAGATTGAGTAAGCACTAACGATTTCGGCGCCATTAAAGCAGTTCGCGGATCGCCTTCGATAAACTTGTGTGTAAATACACGAAACACGTTGCTGTCTGCATAAAAAATTTTGTCTTCATAAAATCGTAACGCACCATTTTTAAACATTGTCTTTCCGCCAAAGCTACCCCACATGCGCACCGCCTCTTCCACTTCAGGATAGTCTTTGCTTAATGCGACTGCCATTGGAAACGGGCAAATCGCCCACCGCATCGTATCCTTCTCCGGTTCCTTCACGTATGAAGCAATGCGGTAAATCCTGTCTGCCTTTTCATTATACTTATCGTAGCTCAATTCATCTTTTATATAAAAGATAAGAAACACACTAAACGTAATACCAATGGTTAATCCAAGAATATTGAGCAGGCTATACCATTTATCTCTCATAAAATTGCGCAGTGCAACGCGAAGAAGATTCTTTATCATGATGAACAATTTGAAGTGCATCAAATTAACGAAATAATTCGTAGATAAAATGGCCACACGTAATTTTTATCCGCCGTTTATATTTTAAATGCAAGTTTATGAGCCAGAGTGAGGTGCTGCTATTAAGCTGCGGTTGCGTCGCACTCGTGTACGTTTGAATGTTAATTGAGCAAAGCCTTCTATTGGCAAGAAGGGATAAAATCTCAATAAAATATTACAACAAATTTGAGAAAGCAAAACTTGAACGCCTCACGGTTTTCCTCCGCAGTCACAATCTGCTGCAACTACATAATAAGATTTGTATTTTGGACATTTTGGATTCATACAACCTTTCAGGTTCAGTAATTCAACTTTACGAAATTGAATGGGATGGCTTTCTGCCTGCAAAGCGATATAACCTTCTTTCAAAGGAGTACCTGATTTTTTCAACCATTCATCATTTATCAAAAAGTATTTTTTAAACTGACCTTCTGATTCGCCAATCTTAGGATGCATGTAAGTGAGAACCGTGTCTCCTTCAACAAGATGATGTATAACTGAATCACCAAGCACGATAGCTTCGACCGCCACCCACTGGTCACCATCATAAGTTTTAGAGGATGAATTAATACAGTGTTCCATTGTTACTTTGCCGCCGATTTCTACATAAGTTCCCGGTGTACAAAGATTGGCTGTGGTTCTTTCACCCTTGCCTAAACCGCCCAACAACTGCATTTCGAGAGAAACGGGAAACGCCTGATCTTTCGCTACCGATTGAGCTGATTGTGAATGAAGCATTACACCGCTATTGCGCACGTTCCATGTTGCACCGCCTTGCAACTGTTCGCCTACAAAGCGATACTCTACGCGGATTTTATAATACGAAAAAGGTTGCTTGTAATACAAATGACCAAACTGATCGTTGAACCGGTCATATTGATCGTAACTTACTTTAAGAATGCTGTCTTCTACGCGAAAAGTATTACCAAAATTCTCATTCAGATTATGCCCTGTTATCTTGATGTCCCAGCCTGTTAAATCTCTGCCATTAAATAATTGAATCCATTCTTCTTTGTCGGCATTGTTTTGTGAAAACGCATCAACAATTGTAAGTGCGAGAAAGCAAACGAAGATTAAAAGCGATTTTGTCTTTTGCATGAAAGATTATTTAGAATTTAAATTTACTGCTCATTAAAATTATTGCTTGTTTTTGGCAGAAATAAATTCTATAACCTATATAGATGATTTTATTTATGGCGATGCAAGGATGTTACACACTAAACTATTGTCATGCCCAAAGATTCGTAAAACAAAATTAAAGCTTGTTTCATTCCTTTTCAAACGATGCCTTTCTTAATTTCTCAAGCAGCGTATCAAATCTTACCCAATAAAAGTTGCAATCCGTCTCGCTGGTACCTTTTGTGTAAAACAAATATTTTCCATCGGGAGAAACATATTGACCAAACCGGTGCGCAAGTCCTGTATTTATTTCCGCTCCAAGACTAATGGGTTTTGTCCATGTTTTATCTTTTTTTCTGAAACTGATATAAAGTTCGCATTCGTAGTTTGGTGTTTCATTAGCGCTGATGATGATATAGCTTTCATCAGACGCGATATAAAAATCACCATCAAAACCCGGTGTGTTTAGTGGAGCACCAAGACTTTTTATTACAGTATCTTTCCCTGAAATGGTGAGTATTGAAAAATCATAAGCGTTATAATCGTCTTTATTACTTCTGTCTCCATTGCTGCCCACATAAAAATTGCCGGATGCTGTTGGCATAAAGTTATATAAACCATAAGGCATATCTAAATATTTAACCGGCGCAGTCCATCCATCGTTTGTTCTTTCAGCTTTCCATACAGTGCTTTCGCTTCCGCCGAAATACAGACTTTTATCATCAATAGAAAAAGTAGGATTAGACAAGTCAGTGCAGATAATTTCAGGTTTCTTCCAGTTCTTTCCATCAAACACAATGCGCTTTACACCCGTACCGTTTATATCAAACCAATGCCTTGCAAAAGTGTAATAAAACTCTTTGCCGTCTTTGCTAAAAGCTACTCTGCTTAATACAATACCAGAATCAACCAACAGTCCTTTTGCAAAAACCTGCGGTATTTCGCCGGGCGGCTTTTGTCCAAGATAAGCTTCATCAGATTCCCAGAAATTTGTTTGTCCGCATGCGACACACCAATTCATAATTGTAGTCATTAGTAAATAAAAATGCATTTTTTTCATGTCTTTATTTTTTCAACAAATTTGTACGTTACGCGTAATTTCAATTGTTCATTCATGGTTCAAGTTTGATTCAAGATAATACCAATGCTGATATGGCAGATACAAGGCAACAAGACCACATCTCAAGATTAAAAACCGAAATTGAAGCAAGACTCAATTGGGGTGAAAGCAACTCGTGGAATAATTATGATTTTGAAAAGCTCGCCGAACTTGTTTCAGAAAAAACAAATATTGCATTAAGCGTCTCTACGCTAAAAAGAATTTTTGGAAAAGTAAATTATCAGAATGTTCCGTCGCTTACCACTTTAAATACACTGGCACGTTTTATTGATTACGCCGACTGGCGGGAATTTATCAGCAGTGCAACAGCGCAAAGTGCGATCATTGAAAAAAATAATGTTGAAAACACAACAAAAGAAAAAACAAGTGATGAAAAGCAATCAGAAATAATAAAAGCAGAACCGGTTGTTACAGATAAAAAAAGAAAGAGGTTTTATCTTCACCTGATTTTATCCGTATTACTGATTATAGTGATTGCAGTTTCAATCTTTGCTTTTTATAGGGCTCACAAGAAACATCCTTATCATCCAAATGATTTCAGCTTTAGTTCCAAGACAATGCTGATTGAAGGCGTTCCCAATTCTGTAGTGTTTGATTATGACGCATCAAAAGCAAAAGAAGGCGATTCTGTTTTTATTGCGCAAGACTGGGATGTTCGCCGTAAAGTTTTAGTGAACAAAAACGATAAACACTATTCGGCGATTTATTATTATCCGGGTTACTTTAAAGCCAAGTTAATTATAGGTAATGAAATTATTCGTCAGCAGGATATTCAGTTAAGGACAAACGGCTGGCTCGGTTTAATAGAAACAGACCAAAGCAAAGTGCCGTTATATTTTGAGAAAGCAGAAATTATTCATGATAATGAAATTGCAATTAATGAAGCTTTATTAAACAAATACAAAATAAACTTTACACCGAATCTGCCTGAAACCTGTTTATTTAACTGCGGAGATTTTGGGGAGGTTTCAACGGATCATTTCACTTTTGAAACCGAGATCAAAAGTAATGGTTCGTCAAACGCTTGTCGCAAAGTACATGTATTGTTGCAGTCAAAAGATGACGTGTTGGTCACTCCTCTTGCGTCAAAAGGTTGTATTGGCGATCTTTTTTTATATGCTTATGGATTTAAAACATCAAGCAAAACAGATGATCTTTCAGGTTTTGGTACCACTCTTGATCAATGGACAACACTAAGAATCGAATGCAGAGATCACATACTCACTTTTTTTGTGAACGGTAAAAGGGCATATTCAGTTCCATTACAAATAAAACCATCGCAGATTGTTGGTGTTGAATACCGTTTTGTAGGATGTGGTGCTATAAGAAATGCATGGATAGAAGGAGAGAAAGGAAAAATAATGTTGCGGTAAAGCGACTTTCACCCGGTTATATTCATCAAACGAAAAATTGCAGATTGCAGTGATGAATCTTTTTCCGCAACCGCATCAACAATAGAATAATGATTTTTACCTGAAATTTTTAAAAGCTCTATACAACTGTGTTTGTTTTTCCAACTGTTGTACATTTCCACAGTTTGATTTTTAAACTCGTCTGTTTCATCTGCTCCGACAACCAACAATAAAGGACAAGGGTTTACGGGCTTTAAATAAACAGGACTGTTTCTTATTGCAGTTTGCATATCCATTTGAATTACATCATTGACATACGAAAGCATCACGGGTTCCAGCCGGAACAAACCACTTAATGAAATCGCACCTTTTAAAAAGTTGATATCGTCTTCAATCAACAAAATGGAAGCAAGATGGGCACCTGCGCTGTGTCCCATTACATACATCTGCGCCGGATTTCCGTTAAAGCGCATTACATTATCATGCAACCATCGTATTGCTTTACTGCACGACAATACAATTGTATCTATTGAAGCAGCAGGAGCAAGCGGATAATTGATGAAAACAGTTGTTACGTGATGTTTTAAAAAAGTTGGTGCTAAAAAATAGAATGATGTTTTGTTGAACAAGTGCCAATAACCACCATGAATAAAGATCATTGTTTTGGCAAGCGGATCTTCGGCAGGAAAAATATCAAGACATTCTTCGCGATGAGTTCCAAAGAAAATATTTTTTACAATGGTATATTCCTTTTCTGTTTGTCTGCTTTGTTTTTCCCAACGCTCAAAATAATCAGCATAATCAGGAACATGCAGCCTGTTGTTGTACTGGTTGTTTAACTGTTCCTGATTATAATGCTTGTAAACTGTCATGATAAAGCAATTGATGCCTCTGTATTTTCCAGCTTCTTATCAGCAGTTTGCAGGCAGCTAAAAACGATTTTGTAAAATTCGGGATGCGATTGCCATGTTTTTCCCGTAACAATTCTGCCGTCTTTTACTGCTTCATCATTGTTAACATAAATGCCGCCGCATGATTCTACTTCAAACTTTACATGCTCATAACACGCAATCTTTTTTTGATTTACCAAGCCGGCAGTCACTAACATTTGCACCCCATGACAAATTGCAAAAATGTATTTACCACTTTCCCAAAATTCTTTTACTATTTTAATTACGGTTGCGTCGTTTCGCAAATACTCCGGTGCACGACCACCCGGTATCAGTACTGCTTCATAATTTTCTGTGTTCACATCGCCAAATGAAATTTCCGATTCAACGAGGTATCCTTTTCGCTCTACATATGTGTCCCATCCTGGTTCAAAGTCATGTATTACAAGGTTTAATCTTTTAACAGAAGGCGCTGCTATTACCGGAGTGTATCCTGCTTCCCGCAGGCGGTGTGATGCAAAAAGAATTTCAAAACTTTCACCGGCATCACCTGTTATGATCAATATTTTTTTTGATGTTTTCATACGCATTTTCGTTTTTATATTGTTTTGAAATGATGTTAGTAAAGATAGATAAGAATTATTGCAATTGAAATGCGCGAATGAAAGACAGGTTCTTTTCGCAATACGTTGTATATAAGAATTGAAAAAATTGGATGCGATGAAGATAACTTTGTAGCTGCTAAAAATATTATCCACCGCTTATATTTCTTTATCCAAATTCAGCACATAAATACCAATGGTGTTTTTTATTCCGTGTGTTGCTGATAGCGATTAGCTGCCGATTGCTCTTCCGTTCCAACCCCACTTGCAGTAATACTTTTGTCATGTGCAACTTGACTGAATAAAGCATGCGAAGTGTCAAACAGCAACAATTGTTGAGCAGCGATATGAGTCCGCACCAAAATGAATCCTTGCGTGCTGTCGCACGTTAACAAGATAGAATCGCAACCACTTCACTACAGCTCAAATTTCTGCCTGAGTGCGCCATGCAGGCAGGGAAATACAAAAGTTGAAGTTTGTCCCGCCATGGATTAAAGCGACTTTGAAAATAATTGCTGAATAAAGATCTGTCGCTTGTTGTCAGAAATTGAAGCTGTGTCAACCAATTTGCAACTGCGAACCGCAACAAATTTTTACTAAAGCTCAATTGAAAAACTATTGCTGAAATGTTCATTGCCCGACCATAACCTATATGCTGCAGTTTATTATTGCGAATCCTTTTTTATAAAAGGAATAATTAAAATAAAACCAAGTATTGGCTGAATGAATGTCACAAGTGCATACAATAAAGCCTGTTTGGTACTGATAATATTTTTACTTCGAAACTCGCTGATTTTTTGAATGGTGAACAGCATCACAAACACCAACACTATGATCGCTATAATTAGCGAAATTTCTCTTGTAGGCATTGGTAAGGTTTTTTATGGATTGATAATGGATTTGCCTGTAATGTAGATACTTTTCTTATTCTTTAACATTTCGCCGGTTTATAAATCCATTAAAATCGGCGTTTTGTTCAACATGTCTGGTGTCTCGCAATGCTTGTATACATTTATCCACTTCATGCTTAGATCAATGAAAATAGAATATGCAAGAGAAATACAAGATGCCATAAAAAACAAAAAGCGGGTTATCGAAAAATTCGGCAATCACAAAATCACAGGTAATCATTATAATCAGCGATAAAAAATTACTTCACTATAAAATCATTGTCATCATTTAGTGATTCATCTTAAGCATCGCTTAAAAAAAAATTATAGGACGAATAAAGTTTTCGCAAAGCCCACGAACTCAATCCATTTTAAGTGAATTATAATTCTGCATTACGCATTTTCTTTGAAACTTACGCAGCTAAATGAACATCCAATGTCCTGTGCGCATGCACTTGTTCATTCTACTAATTGCCTAAGCGTATGAGCAAGTCCCTGACCAAAAAAATTGATATTTACCTCACTGTTGATTTTCAAAACATCAACAGTTATTTTAATCCTCATGATCCTGCACCACTTTACAAAAGGCAAATAAATCATAAGCTGGAAGAATATATAATGGCAACTTCTGCGTTGAATAAAAGATACTCTGTTATTTTTTATAAACTCAATTGTACAAACGCAGTTGACAAGCAATATGCAGAACCGTTAATGTATGCCATTCACAGACACTTTGCTCAGAAAAAACAAAGCAGCGAAGAGTCATTTCAAAAATTTAAGCGCCGAAATTACATGCTACTTGTTGTAAGCTTTCTTATTGTACTTTTTTCTGAAGCGTTTTTACCACTGATAATTCCTGAAAATTTCAGTCTTCATGCAGGTCTTAAAAACTGTCTTGACGTTTTTAGCTGGGTAATTTTATGGAGACCGATTTACGAATTAATCTTCGACTGGAACCCGCATTTAAAAGAAATTTCATTGTACAACAAGCTTGCAACTGCCGAAGTAATTATGATAGATAAAAATAAAAATTCTGATACCAAACAAGAATCAAAAACCATAACCGGAGAATCAGGAGAATCAAAACTTGGTATTAACCTTAAAACCATATTTCAATATGAATGAGTCAACTTTTACGAGCGTGCATGGAGTATTACTGTTTAATTCATTTGTCGAATGGGTATCGCAAAGCGGCTGGCTCATTGCAGGAGTAATGTTGATGCTGTTGGCCTTAACCTTTCATCGTTATAGAAAGAGAGCGAACAAATTTAGAAATGAGACTCGCCTTTTACAACAACAGCACGAAGAGTGTAAAGAATTACTTGCTTATGCCAAAGAGAGTGAACAAAAAGCATTGGAAGAAGTGGAATCTTCTGGTCGTGCAAAGAATTTATTACTGTCGAAGCTTAGTCATGAAATACGTACACCGATGAACGACATTATCGGTATGGCTTCGCTGCTTGGTGAAACTTCTCTTAGCGACGAACAAAAAGAGTATGTAGAAACAATCGGCAGCAGCGGTGAAAATCTTATGCTTGTTATTAACAACATGCTCATATCTGATGTGATTGATTATTCGAATGCAGGGCAGGAAAGAATTGAAATTGAACATAAAGATTTTCATTTACCAACAATTATTGAAGAAGCGCTTGAAGTGTTTGCCGATAAATCAGATCAGCAAAAACCGGAGTTGATGTACTATATAGATCAAAATGTTCCGGCGCAAATTGTTGGTGACCCTATGCGCTTGAAGCAAGTGTTGATGAATGTGCTGGAAAATTCTTTACGCTTTACGGTAAGAGGTGAAGTTATTGTCGGCGTTCATCTTTTAAAAACAATTGATAAAACTCAAATTGAATTAGGTTTTGAAGTAAAAGATACAGGCACAGGTTTTCCGCACGAAGAAATTGAGATTCTTGATAAGGATATTGCAAATGCGGATGCGAAACATGATGGCAATGGTTTGGGATTGATGATTTGCAAGAAGCTGCTCAATCTTATGGGCGGATATTTAAAGATTGATACCAAAGAGGGAACAGGCACTGTATTTAAGTTCACTGTGCGCACAAGGTTAAGTCTTCAACCGCAACGTGTTGCTGTCAATCCCGCTTTGCAGGGAAAACGCGTTTTGATTACTGATGATAATTTCGCTCACCAGGCTATTCTCAAAAAATTATTGGCGCAATGGAAATTGAATGTAACGCTTGCCGATTCGGGCAAACACGCAATTGATATATTAGCGAAAAACACGCAATTCGATTTGATGCTTGTTGATTTGGATATGCCCGGCATGAACGGCATTGAATTAATGCAAACGATTGTACACAAAGAAATTCAAATTCCTGCAATGCTGATGAATACCAAAAACGACAAACGTTATTTGAATAATCAATGGTTGTTTAAAGCTGTGCTTACAAAGCCATTGCGTCATCAGCTGTTATATGAAACGCTATCAACACAAATGCTGCAAAAAGTAAAAGCTGAAACAGAAACAGTGAAGTCAGACAAACAAAAATTATCAACCGATTTAGCAAAGAAATATCCCTTGCGCATTCTGGTTGCAGAAGATAATCCAACGAATCAGCAAATCGCGGGAATGTTTTTGAAGAAAATGGGTTACGAGCCAGAATTTGTAAACAATGGTCAGGAAGCACTGGAAACAGTGAGCGAAGGCAACTACGATTTAATTTTCATGGATGTGCAAATGCCCGTGATGGATGGGCTTGAAGCAACACGCATGATACGTCTTTGCCTCAACGAACAACCCGTAATCATTGCCATGACGGCAAATGCAATGCAGGGCGACCGCCAAATATGTTTGCAGGCCGGCATGGATGATTACATAAGCAAACCGATTAAGATTGAAGGCTTGCTTACAATGCTTGAAAGATGGGGAATGAAAATAAATGACAAGCATGAATAAAAATTTTTGCAGCAGAACGAAAGTGACTTCCACAAGAAACAAAGCACGCTAAGCTTTGTGAACTAAGTGGTCTTTATGAAAATTTCAATATTAGTGTCTTCGTGCCTTTGTGGTAAATAGAAGAAACGCTTTAAAATAAACGAGAAAAAGATTTGTAAAGAGTAAATCTGCCCACGCCAATAACTCAACCCTTATGCAAAAGAGTAAACACATAGTTCTTTTATTGGTACTGGCACCTTTATTTACGCTTTCTCAAAAACCAATGCTAAAGTTTGAGCATCTTAAAACAAGCAACGGGCTTTCTCAAAGCAGTGTATTTTGTATTGTTCAAGATAAACGTGGATTTATGTGGTTTGGTACCGGTGATGGTTTAAACAAATATGACGGCTATACTTTCACAGTATATAAAAATGATCCTAAGAACATTCACAGTCTAAGCAATAATTATATTAATGCTATGACCAAAGGTTCTGATGGCGATCTTTGGATTGGTACATGGGGTGGCGGATTAAACAGATACCGCTATAACAAAAATGAATTCACTTATTACAAACATGACGATAAAAATATCAATTCTATTGCAAGCGATTTTCTTACTGCCCTGTATGAAGACACCGAAGGAAATTTATGGATAGGCACACAAAATTCAGGGCTTGATATGCTCGATAAAAAAACAAATAAGTTTATTCACTACACAAATAAAATCGGTGATAAAAAAAGTATAAGCCACAACCATGTAAGAAATATTTTTGAAGATCATGAGCACAACCTATGGATAGGCACTGATGGTGGATTGAATTTATTCGACAAAAAAAATAAATCATTCACCTGTTTTTCACATGACAGCAAATACAAAAATTCGTTAAGCAACAATGCTGTTGCCGCAATTTTCGAAGACTCTCAAAACCGTATCTGGGTTGGAACAGACGGTGGTGGTTTAAACTTATTTGAAAAAAATACAGGAACATTTACTCACTTTATTAAAGAGATAAATAATGCCAACAGTTTAATTGCCAACAGTGTTTATGCGATAAATGAGGACGATAAACACCGCATTTGGATTGGTACAGAAAATGGAGGATTGAGTATTTATGATTCCCGCACTAAAAAGTTTTCAAATTATCAGCACAGCGAAACAGATATTAACACTCTCGGTAATACTTCTGTTTATGCAATTTGTAAGGGCACAGACGGCAGCATGTGGCTGGGCATTTTTTCGTGTGGTGTAGATTGGGTTAATGTAAATACACAGTTTCTTCATTATAAGCATACCACTCAATCAAACAGTTTAAGCGATAGTCATGTTTCGTCTATTTGTGAAGATGCAAAACATAATGTTTGGATTGGTACTTATGGTGGCGGATTAAATTTGTTCAATCCCGTTTCTCAAACCTTCACTCATTTTTTGCATGACGAAAAAAACAAAAACTCTCTTGGCAACAATTATGTGATGAGTATTTGTGCAGATGCTCAACAAAATATCTGGGTAGCCACATGGGGCGATGGAGTATCTGTTTACAATCCTGATGAAAAATCTTTTCACCACTTTAAAAACAATGCATCAAACGCATCAAGTTTAAGCAACAACTTTACTTGGGTAGTTTATGAGGATAAAGACAAAAATATCTGGATTGGTACTTATGGTGGTGGATTAGAATTATACAACCGGAAAACAAATTCATTTAAACATTATAATCATAGCCAAGGACTAAACAACGATAATATTTATTGTATTGAAGAAGATGAACAGGGGCGTCTTTGGATTGGAACAGATGGTGGCGGTGTAAATGTTTTTGATAAACACACACACACATTCACTTACTATGTTCATGACGATAATAAGAATAGCATAGCACACAACAGCATCATCAGCATATACAAAGATGCTTATGCAGATTTCTGGTTCTCCACCCAAGGTGGTCTTTCTTATCTTAATACAAAAACAAATACGTTTACAAACTATACAACAAAAGATGGCTTGCCAAATAATGTAATTTTTGGTACGCTTCAGGATAATAAAAGGCGTTTGTGGATGAGCACCGGTAAAGGCATTTCATGCTTTACACCTGCCACAAAATTTTTCAGAAATTACGGAGTTGTTGATGGTGTGCAGGCAGATGAATTTATAGAAGATGCTGTTTTTAAAACAAGCACAGGCGCATTTTATTTTGGCGGAGTAAACGGGTTAAATGTTTTCTATCCTGATAGTGTGGAAGAAACGTCTTTTGAGCCACCTCTTGTATTAACCGATTTCAAAATCTTTAATAAATCGGTAAAGGTTGCAGTAAATGAAGATGATCCTTCCCCATTAAAAGAAAATGTTTCTTATGTAAAATCAATCACGATTCCTTATAGCAGTTCGGTAATTTCATTTGACTTTGCCTCGCTCAACTACATTCACGCAGAAAGAAAACAATATGCTTATAAATTAGAAGGCTTCGATAAAGACTGGAATTATGTAGGCACACAACACACCGCAACTTATACCAACCTTGATCCTAACGAATATGTGCTTCAAATAAAAACACTCAATAGTTCGGGGCAGTGGTCGTCGCAGATATTAACACTTCAATTAAATGTAACGCCTCCATTTTGGTTAACGTGGTGGTTTAAAGCTTTAGGCGCTGCTGCAATAGTTGGCGGCAGTATTTGCTTTTATAAAATACGCATGCGTTCAATAGAACGACAGAAGAGAGAGTTAGAGCAACAAGTGCAGAAAAGAACAGAACAATTAGCGCTTTCAACAGAACAAGAACGCAAGGCAAGACAGGAAGCGGAAAAAGCAAAGCAGGAAGCGGAACAGGCAAATAAAGCGAAGAGCGTTTTTCTTGCAACAATGAGCCATGAAATAAGAACACCTATGAATGGAGTAATCGGTATGGCAGATTTGCTTGCAGACTCAGAACTTGATGAGGAGCAAAAATTATTCACCGATACTATAAAAAGCTGTGGTGAAAATCTGTTAAGCATCATCAACGACATTTTAGATTTTTCTAAAATTGAATCGGGCAAAATGGAACTTGAAAACGTTGAGTTTAATTTACACAACTCGGTTAAAGAAGTTATCAATTTGTTTACGATAAAAGCGGCACAGCTTCGTGTAAATCTTGTTTATAGAATCGCCGATAATATTCCAACTAAATTATTCGGTGATTCTTTGCGATTAAAGCAGATACTTATAAATCTTGTAAATAATGCTCTAAAGTTTACACATCAGGGAGAAGTAAGGGTAACCGTTCAGTTACAACAAGTTTTTAATGATGGTCAATTAGAATTATCATTTGCAATAAGTGATACAGGTATTGGCATTCCACCGGAAAAAATGGACGCACTCTTTAAAGCATTTTCGCAGGTTGACTCATCAACAACACGTAAGTATGGAGGCACAGGTTTAGGCTTGGTTATATGTGCAAAGCTGGTGGAACTTTTTGGCGGACATATCAAAGCAGAAAGTAAACCCGATGAAGGAAGCACTTTTACGTTTACCATTCGCACTGTGGCAGTAAATCAATTGAATCATAAAAGTGTAAATAATCACTTGCACCTATTAGAACAAAATGAGTGCGAAAGCAATTAACAGTTAAAACCAATTGAATTTAAATAAATACGTTCATCATAACCGAATTACAATGAACAATAATTATAAAACAGCGATGAAATTTTTACGAACACGTATCTGGTTTCTTTTAGTAGTAGTGCAAGTATTTTGCATTTCAATTTCAGCTTCTTGCCAAAAAAGGTTTGTTCATTTTGAACGTCTTACCACCGGCAATGGTCCGTCACAAAATTCTATCTATGCAATGTTAAAAGACCATTACGGATTAATGTGGTTTGGAACGCAATCCGGTTTAAACAAATTTGATGGTTACAAATTCACTGTTTATACACATGCTATAAATGATCCCAAGAGTATTCCTTCAAACGATATTAACGGTTTGAGCGAAGACAAAGATGGAAATGTGTGGATCTCTACATCGCGTGGCGGTGTTTCTCAATACGACAGAGCAACTGAATCATTTATTAATTATCAGCAAAAACAAAACGATCCCACATCGTTAAGCTCTAATCAAAGTACTTTAGTATATGCAGACAAACAGGGAAATATTTGGGTAGGCACTCAAACAGGTTTGAATTTATTCAATAAAAAATCCAAAAAGTTTACTCGCTATACTTCTAATCCCGATAACAGTTCAGGCTTAAGCAGTTCATCAGTTCTTTCTGTGTGTGAAGACAGCAAAGGCAACTTTTGGGTGGGAACAGAATATGGTTTAAATCTCATGGACAGAAAGACCGGAGAGTGTATTCAATATTTTCACAGCCCATCCGACAAAGACGGCCTTTCCGGTAATTATATAAACAGAATTTTTGAAGACAGCTATGGTAACTTATGGGTGGGAACAGAAAATGGTTTGGACTTGTTTAACAGCGAAGCTAAAACGTTTACTCATTTTGGCAGCGGAAATGCAAGCAAACAAGGCAAAGAGAACAGTGGTCTTGTCAACGCGATAGCGCAGGATGACAATTTCCTTTGGGTAGGTACCACCGCTTTGTTATTGTTTGATATAAACAAGAAAATGTATATTGATTACATTGATCAATCTCAATCAGCAAAGGATACAAAAGATTTTGAAATTTATTCGTTGCTCATGAGCAAAGATCACATTTTGTGGGTAGGAACAAGCTCAAGCGGCATTTATCAATACGACAAAAATTTAGCGCACTTCACTGTGTTTACATTGGGTGAAAAAAACAGTAGAAACAATACAATATGGTCGTTTGCAGAAGACAAAAAAGGAAATGTGTGGGTGGGTACTGATGCCGGATTAACTTACTTTAATCGCACGGACAATAGTTTTAAAAGCTACATGCACGACGCGAAAAACAATAACAGTATTTCAGGCGTGGGTTATACTCTTCTTAGAAATAAAGATAACAATGATCTTTGGGTGGGCACCGATGCAGGACTCGATTTATATCATGCTGAAACAGGTGTTTTTCAACATATCAAAGACAATAAACACACTATAGATGGTAAAAAAATTCGTGTTCTCTTTGAAGACAGCAAAGGCAATATTTGGATGGGAACTCTTAGACAAGGCGTGATAGTTTATAATAAGAAAAATCAACAATTCACACAATTCAAACACGATCCTCAAAATCCTAACAGCATCAGCAACAATGGTGGTACTTATGCTTTCTGTGAAGACAGGGAAGGTAATATATGGATAAGCACTTATGCAGGTATTGATATTTACAATCCAACCAACAATCAATTCACCCACTATAGCAGCAAAAAAATAAATGTGCTCGATAGCATCAGCATTATTGTTTCGATGTTTGTTGATAGCAAGAGCAATATATGGATTGGTACTCTTGATGCAGGCTTGCTCAAGTTTAATAAAAAGAGTAATCGGTTTGTTGCATATACAAAACAAAATGGGCTTGTAGATAACACCGTAAATTCTATAATTGAAGATGATAAAGGATTTTTATGGCTTAGCACCAACCACGGCATTGTGCGTTTCGACCCTGTGAATGAAAAATTCAGAAACTATTCCGTGTACAACGGTTTGCAGGATGAAGAATTTGATGTTGGCGCCGGCTTGCGAGCAAAAAACGGTGATATATTTTTTGGTGGCATAAACGGATTTAATGTTTTCAATCCCGACAGTCTTCCCGAAAACAAAAATATTCCGCCGGTTGTGTTTACAGGTTTTGAGTTGTTTAATAAACCTGTAACTATTGGCGATAAAAAATCTGTGTTGCAACAAAGCGCTTTAAACACAAAAGAAATAAGACTCACACACGATCAGTCGGTCTTTACTTTCGAATTTGCCACGCTCAATTATACCATTTCCGAAGAAAACCAATATGCCTACAAACTGGAAGGCTTTGACAAAGATTGGAACTATGTAGGTTCTCAGCGAAAGGCAACATACACCAATCTTGATGCCGGTACCTACACCTTCAGAGTGATGGGACGCAATAATGACGGTATCTGGAACAAAGAGGGCTTTTCAATAAAAGTAATAATCGTTCCGCCCTTTTATTTAACATGGTGGTTTAAAAGTTTAATGGCTTTGCTTGTTATTGGTAGCTCTGTTGGGTTTTACAAGTATCGAATGAGCGCAGTTAAAGCACAAAAGAGAATTTTAGAAGAACAAGTGCATAAAAGAACAGAACAATTAGAAAAGAGAACAGAGGAATTGGCGCTGTTAACAGAAGAAGAACGCAACGCAAGACAGGAAGCTGAAAAAGCAAAGCTGGAGGCAGATCAGGCAAACAGGGCAAAGAGTGTTTTCCTTGCAACCATGAGCCATGAGATACGCACACCGATGAATGGAGTAATCGGTATGGCAGATCTTTTAACAGAAACAGAGCTTGATGAAGAGCAAAGAACATTTGCAGAAACAATAAAAACATGTGGTGAAAATTTATTAAACATCATCAACGATATTCTTGATTTCTCCAAGATAGAATCAGGAAAGATGGAGCTCGAGTACACCGATTTTGATTTGCGCAATTGTGTTGAAGAAGTGCTGGATGTATTTGCACTAAAAGCATCTCACAGTGGTGTTGATCTTGTTTACCAAATTGAACCTTCTGTTCCAACACAAATAATGGGCGACAGCTTGCGTCTGAAACAAATTGTAATGAATCTTGTTGGCAACGCCATTAAGTTTACGCATCGCGGAGAAATATTTGTAGATGTACACTTGGTAGATGTGCTTGATAACGGCGAGTTGGAACTTGCAATTGCAGTAAGAGACACAGGTATCGGTATTCCTGATGATAAACTTGACACACTTTTCAAAGCATTTTCACAAGTAGATTCATCCACAACCCGCAAATATGGAGGTACGGGTTTAGGTCTTGTTATTTGCTCAAAGCTTACAGAATTAATGGGCGGAAAAATAACTGTAGAAAGCGTTGCAGGACAAGGCAGCACGTTCACATTCACCATTCGCACAAGACCAAGTGCACAATCTCTCCGTACGTATGTTAATTATAATTTGATTGCGTTAGAAAATAAGCGCGTTCTTGTGGTTGATGATAACCTCACAAATCTAAACATTCTTAAAGCACAGTTAGAGCAATGGAAAATGATTCCCGTGCTTGCAAATACTGGCAAAACAGCACTCGAAATTTTAAAGAACAATAGAGAATTTGATCTTGTTCTGTCAGACATGCAAATGCCCGGTATGGATGGTGTGGAACTTGCACATAACATAAAGAAGGTGCAGCCGAATCTTCCCGTTATATTGCTTACATCCGCAGGCAATGAATCTTCGAAAGAAAATCCCGGTTTGTTCGCGTCGGTAATCATCAAGCCGATAAAGCAACAATCTCTTTGCAACCATATTTTGCAAGAAGTAAGACAGATGCCAAAACCTGCCGTTGAATTGCAAAGTGTTTCTGCATTCAGCACTTCAAACGAAACACAACATACGGTTAATTCACGCAATGGTTTTGCAGAAGAACAAGCTCTCAAAATTTTGCTTGCAGAAGATAATATCACCAATCAATTTGTTGCACTTAAAATATTAGACAAACTCGGATATGCAGCAGATGTGGCGAGCAATGGAAAAGAGGCGGTGCAAAAGGCAGTGGAAAAACAGTACCATATTATTTTTATGGATGTGCGCATGCCCGAAATGGATGGATTGGAAGCCACAATGTGGTTACGTAAGAAACTAAAAACACAATCTGTAATCATTGCCCTCACTGCAAATGCAATTGAAGGCGACAAGCAAGAATGTTTAAACGCCGGAATGGATGACTACATAAGCAAGCCGATAAAAGTGGAAGATGTGATGCGCATGATTGAAAAATGGGGAGAAAAATTTATAGAAGATAGCAGCAGTGCAGTGAAATGATAAAATATTTTTTTTAGGTACCGGCTGCAGTATTTCATGGCATCGCCGCTTGTGTCACTCACTTCAACGTTTTGAACTTTATTGAACAAAACGAAAAGAGCGATAGACAATTGATGATGAGCAGAAATACGAATTATTACAAGAATAAGTAACAATTAATACTCAAAAATCAATAAATCAAAATCATTCTCGATTCACGATTGCCGATATAAATCCAATATCATGAGAGCTTTTAGCTGCATAGTTTTGTGTGTATTGCAAATGAGTTATATTTCATTTTTTGCATCTGCCCAAAAGCAGAATGTAAAGTTTGAACATCTGCCAACAGATGCAGGTCTTTCTCAAAGCAACGTAACCTGTTTGTTACAGGATAGCAGAGGCTTTATGTGGTTTGGAACAGAAGATGGATTAAATAAATACGACGGCTATAAATTCACTGTTTATAAAAATGACCCGCTTCAGCATGGCAGCCTTAGTACGAATTATGTAAGCGCAATGGCAGAAGATGGAAACGGTGATGTGTGGGTTGCAACATGGGGTGGCACAGGTGGATTAGATAAATACGACAGACAAAAGAATGAATTTACTCACTTTAAACACGATCCTAAAAATCCAAACAGCCTCGTAAGCGATTTCGTTTATTGCATTCTAAGCGACAGCAAAGGAAATTTATGGCTTGGGAATGATTTGGGTATAAGTGTTTATAATATCAAAAGCAATCACTTTACAAATTATTCATCAACCAACAGCGGTCTTTCTGAAAATAACATTATCACTTTTTATGAAGACAAGCAACACAATATTTGGATAGGAACGCTAAGTAAAGGATTGAATTTATTTAACCCTTCAAAAAAATCTTTCACTGTTTTTCAACATAACGATCACGATCCTTCGTCTATAAGCAATAATGGCATCAATGCCATTTTTGAAGACAGTAAACATCGTCTCTGGATTGGAACAAACGGTGGAGGGCTGGATTTATTCGACAGGCAAACAGGAAAATTTAAAGCGTATAAAAAATCAAACACAAGGTCACCCGGCATTTGCGACGATGTAATTTTTTCCATTGCAGAAGACAATAATGGAATACTTTGGATTGCCTCCGAAAACAATGGTATAAGCCAGTTTGATCCCGAAACAGAAACGTTTATAAACTATGCGTACAACGATGCAAACATTACCGGTCTTAGCAGCAACTCTATCAACAGGCTTTACAAAGACAATAAAGGAAATATTTGGATAGGCACATACAATGCCGGCATTAATATTTTGTCGAGAGATGTAAATAAGTTCGCTCACTTCAAGCACAGTGCCTCTTCAAACAGTCTTTCAAGCAATCATGTTTTAGGAATATGCGAAGACAAAGAAAACAATTTGTGGATCGCTACTGATGGCGGCGGGCTTAATATGTACAATAATACCACCGGCGTATTTAAACACTATAAACATCAAGAAGGTAACAACAATACCATAGCAAGTGATAACGTGTTAAGTGTATTGGAAGACAGTTACGGCAGCTTATGGGTGGGCACTTATGCAAATGGAGTTACGGTTATAAACAAGAATAGAAATTCTTACAGGCAATACAAATACGATCCTGTAAATCCTAAAGGTTTATCAGGGGCAAGCGGATACGTAATTTTCGAAGACAGAGATAAAGATATATGGATAGGTACTACAACAGGTTTAAGCTTATATGATAGAAGGAACGATTGTTTTATTCAATATACGGCGGAGAAAAATTATATCGGCAACAACAGCATTTTTACAATTTATCAGGACAGTGATGGATTTATATGGATAGGAACTGAAACAGGTGGCATTAACCGAATAGACAAAAAAACAAATAAAGTATTAGCGTTTTTACATGATGATAAAAATGAAAACAGTTTAAGCGATAATATCGTTAACACCTTTTGTGAAGATGAAAATAAAAACTTATGGATAGGAACGAATAGAGGTTTGGATTGTTTAAACAAAAACAGAAACTCATTTACTCATTATGGGATAAAAGATGGATTGCCACACGAAAAGGTAGTGGGCATTTTAGAAGATGACAAAGGAAATTTATGGATAAGCACAGGTAAAGGACTTTCAGCATTCAATATTAAGAATAAAACATTTAAAAACTTCGACGTTGCAGACGGTTTGCAGGCAAACGAATTTAAGCAAGCATATTATAAGAGCCGTTCGGGCACTGTGTATTTTGGAGGAAACAACGGTTTCAACGAATTCAATCCCGACAACATCAAAGAATCATCCTTCGATCCGCCTTTGGTAATGACGGATTTTCGCATCTTCAATAAATCGGTTTCTGTTGCTAAAGATGATCGTGATGAATCACCGTTAAAAAAATCAATCACAGAAACAACTGATGTTACTATTCCTTACAGCAGCTCTGTCATTTCTTTTGAATTCGCTTCTTTGAATTATACAATTGCAGAAAGAAAACAGTATGCCTATAAATTAGAAGGCTTCGATAAAGATTGGAATTATGTGGGCACTGCTCATGCTGCAACTTATACCAACCTCGATCCGGGTGATTATACTTTTAAAGTAAAGGGATTAAAGAACAATGGTGAATGGTCATCACGCATCTTGACGCTGCACTTAACCGTTGCACCCCCGTTTTACTTAACATGGTGGTTTAGAAGTTTGGTTATCTTGTTTATTGTGGGCGGTTCTGTTGGCTATTACAGATACCGTATGAATGTAATTAAAGCTCAAAAAAGAATTTTAGAAAAGCAAGTACAAAAAAGAACAGAACAGTTAGAAAAGCGAACGGAACAATTAGCGCTTTCAACAGAAGAAGAACGCAAGGCACGTGAAGAAGCAGAACGAGCGTGGCACGAAGCAGAGAAAGCAAAGCTGGAAGCAGAACAGGCGAACAAAGCAAAGAGTGTTTTTCTTGCAACGATGAGCCATGAAATAAGAACACCTATGAATGGTGTGATTGGTATGGCAGATTTACTTACCGAAACAGAGCTTGATGAAGAACAAAAATTGTTTGCCGATACTATAAAAAGTTGTGGTGAAAATTTATTGAACATTATCAACGATATTCTTGATTTTTCCAAGATAGAATCCGGAAAGATGGAGCTTGAGTACACTGATTTTGATTTACGTAATTCCATTGAAGAAGTGCTCGATGTGTTTGCACTGAAAGCAGCACAAAATGGAATTGACCTTGTGTACCAGATTGCACCTGCTATACCTTCCCAAATAATGGGCGACTGCTTACGCTTAAAACAAATTATGATGAATCTTGTCGGCAATGCAATCAAGTTCACGCATCGGGGAGAAATATTTGTAAATGTGCAGTTGATAAAAATTTTTGATAATGGAGAAATGCAGTTGTCAATCGCGGTAAAAGATACAGGCATTGGCATTCCCGACGATAAATTACATACACTCTTTAAAGCATTTTCACAAGTTGATTCATCTACAACACGTAAATATGGCGGCACTGGCTTAGGTCTTGTTATTTGCGCAAAGCTTATCGAATTAATGGGTGGAAGAATAACTGTAGAAAGTGTGGCGGGCGAGGGAAGCACTTTTACTTTCACCATTTGTACGAGACCAAGTGCCCAATCACTTCGCACATATGTGAATCATAACCTTGTTGCATTAGAAAATAAGCGTGTTTTAGTTGTTGACGATAATCTCACAAACCTTAGCATTCTTCAATCACAATTGGAACAGTGGAAAATGATACCGGTGCTTGCGGGCTCTGGTAAAGCAGCGCTCGAAAATTTAATACACAGCGGTATATATGATCTTGTTCTTTCCGATATGCAAATGCCCGGTATGGATGGTGTGGAGCTTGCACACAGCATAAGAAAACTGTGTCCCCATCTTCCAATCATATTGCTTACATCGGCGGGTAACGAAGCAGGTAAAACGCACTCTGATCTTTTTGCATCAGTGATCATCAAACCAATAAAGCAACAGGTTTTATGCAATCATATTTTGCAACAGGTAAGGCAAATACAAAAGCCTGCCATTGAAAAACAAAACGAAATTCTAAACCAAGCAAATTAAGTAAACCGTAAAATGCAATATATAAGCCAACAAAAAACGGTACGCGACAATTCGTTGCATTATTATCAAAATAAAATCAGCAGTAATTTTTTTATAACGAAAAAATGAGATGTATATGTTCCAAAATGATCCCCTCAGCAATCCCGAATTAAAAATTCTTCTCACAGAAGACAACATGACTAATCAGTTCGTGGCAACCAAAATTTTAAACAAGCTGGGATATAAACCAGATGTTGCAAACAACGGACTTCAGGCTGTGAAGATGGTAAAAGAAAAACAGTATGACATTATCTTAATGGATGTGCGTATGCCCGAAATGGATGGGCTTGAAGCCACTCGCATTATACGGCAAGAACTAATAATTCAGCCTGCGATAATTGCCGTTACAGCCAACGCCATACAAGGCGATAAAGAAGAATGCTTGAATGCAGGTATGGATGATTATATAAGCAAACCCATACGTGTTGAAGATGTGAAACGTATGCTTGAAAAATGGGGTACAAAAGTTAAGAGTGCAACAACCGAAGCTGCATAAATAGGTGCATCAGCTACTTGCATTTTATGGGTGTGTCGTTGAAATAACGAGGTTATAAACGTATGCACTTAAAATTTTATTTGGCAGAAATATGAATGGCTATAGGCAAGCGATTCAATAATAGTAAAACATTGAATAATAAATAGCGAATGATCAGTAATTAATCATTCATGATTGATGATTCACGATTTCACCATTGACGATTAACTGCTCAACAAGCCCAAATGAATTTAAGAAAATACCATACTGGCTTTTTTATTTTATTGGCTTTAGTGTTGTTTATTCCTTTTTGTGCTTCTTCACAGAAAAAGGATTTAAAATTTGAACACCTCACCACTTATGATGGTCTTGCACAAACCGATGTGTTATCCATTTTGCAAGACAGCCGTGGCTTTATGTGGTTTTGTACATCAGGCGGGTTAAACAAATACGACGGCTACACTTTTAGCTTATATAAACATAATTCAAAAAATCTGCGCAGCATTAGCAGTAATTATATTACAAGTATTGTTGAAGATAAGAACGGTGATTTGTGGTTGGGTACATGGGATGGATTAAACAAGTATAACCGGCAAAAAAATGAGTTCACACATTTTAGGCATGACCCGCATAATCCAAATACTCCCGCAGCCAATGATATTGTTAGTATTACCCAGGACAGTTACGGACTTTTATGGATTTGTACAGGTGCAAGCGGAGTAGATGTATTCGATCCCCAGAAGAATGTATTTACACATTATAAAAACAATCCGCAAAACAGTAATAGTTTAAGCGATAACTCCCCAACAAGAATTGTGGAAGATAAAGATCACAATATTTGGATTGGCACCACAAGCAAAGGATTGGATTTCTTCGACAGAAAGAAAAAAATTTTTACGCATCATCTGCATGTTGATAACGATTGGACTACTTTATCGAACAATAACGTTTTAAGTCTTTTTATAGATAGCAAAGACAACCTATGGGTAGGAACAAAGCAGGGCTTAAATTTTTATAATAAAAAAACAAAAGCATTTGATGTTTATGATCATGATAAAAATAACCTTAGCTCTTTACCCGATGACGTTATTTATTCCATTGCCGAAGATGCCAATGGAAAGTTATGGATTGGAACCGAAAGTGGCGGTATAAGCATTTATGATTATCATACCGGTGAATTTCAAAGTTATGCACATAATGAAGGGGATAATACAACTGTAAGTAACGATGCCATACAATGCTTTCATAAGGGCATCAATGGAGATATGTGGATAGGCACCTTTAATGCAGGTATAAACATATTTAAAAAAGATGCCGTAAAGTTTAATCGGTATAAGCATAATGTGTACAGCAGTAGTTTAAGCAACAATTATGTTTTATGTATTTATGAAGATTCAAAAGAGAATTTGTGGATAGGGACAGATGGCGGTGGTCTTAATTTACTCGACAGAAAAACAAACACGTTCTACAATTATGTCCGTCACGATGAAATGCCAAATGCCATCACATCGAACAACGTGCAATGCCTCGCAGAAGATGATAATGGTAATTTGTGGATTGGTACCGACAGAGGCATAAGTGTATTAAACATAAAAACAAATAAGATTAAACAATACAGAGGTGATGTAAATAATCCGTTCAGTTTAATTGATGATAATATATGGCAATTGCTGAAAGACAAGGACGGTAATATTTGGGTCGCTACTTCGGAAAAAGGCTTATGTATTTATAATCACAACACCGGTCGTTTTATTCGCTTTACAAAAGAAAATAATAATCTTACCAGCAATCATATCAGCGCCCTTTTTCAAGACAGCAAAGGATACATTTGGATTGGTACGGAAAATGGCGTAAACCGCTTAGATAAAAAAACAAATACAATTGAGCAGTTTATACATGACGACCGAAAGAATACCATCAGTGATAATTACATTAACAGTTTTCACGAAGATAAATACGGTAATATATGGATTGGCACAAATGAAGGTTTGAATTGTTTTGATCCAAAAACAAATCGCTTTACTGTCTATACAACGAAAGATGGTTTGCCCGATGATGTTATCTTTGGAATACTCGAAGATGCGCAGTGCAATTTATGGATGAGCACCAATAAAGGTCTCTCACGCTTCAATTTAACAACGCGAACATTCAAAAATATTGGCATTGAAGATGGTTTGCAGTTGAATGAGTATAAACAATCTTATTGCAAAAGCCGTAACGGCGCGATGTATTTTGGCGGTATCAATGGTTTTAATGAATTTTTCCCAGATAAAATAAAAGCGAACGAATTTGAACCGCCACTTGTGTTTACCAGTTTTGAAATATTCAACAAAAAAGTTTCCATTGCGGTTGATGAAAAAGATCCTTCACCATTAAAACAAGATATCGGTGAAACAAAAACAATTACACTTCCTTACAAGTCTTCTGTTATTACATTTGAATTTGCCTCTTTAAATTTTGCCGCTGCCGAAAAGAAGCAATATGCATATATGCTCGAAGGCTTCGACAAAGAGTGGAATTACATTGGATCAAAACATGCTGCCACTTACACCAATCTTGATCCGGGAAGATATTTTCTTAAAGTAAAAGGTTTAAACAACGAAGGTGGTTGGTCAACACGCATGGCAACTATCGAGCTTATTGTTATTCCGCCGCTTTGGATGACATGGTGGTTTAAACTCATTGTTTTTGCAGCGATAACGGGCAGCGTGTTAGCAGTTTATTATTGGCGAATGCATGACATCACTCGTCAGAAAGTAGCGTTAGAGCAGCAAGTGCAGGAACGTACCGAAGGCTTAATGCATTCAATGAAACAAGAACAAAAAGCCCGGCAAGAAGCAGAAGAAGCACGTGAGAATGAAATAACAGCTCGTGAGGAAGCAGAAGAAGCCAATCGTGCAAAAAGCACTTTCCTCGCAACCATGAGCCATGAAATAAGAACACCGATGAATGGTGTTATAGGCATGGCAGATTTGCTTTCAGATACAGAGCTTGACGCTGAACAAAGAGTGTTTGCTGAAACAATAAAAACATGTGGTGAAAATTTGCTCAACATCATCAACGACATTTTGGATTTCTCAAAAATTGAATCTGGCAAAATAGAACTTGAGCAAATTGATTTTGATTTGCGTAATTGTATTGAAGAAGTGCTTGATGTATTTGCACTTAAAGCAAGCAAGCTGCATCTGGATTTATTATATCAAATGAGTCCCGATATTCCTGCACAGATAAAAGGCGACAGTTTAAGATTGAAGCAGATACTTATGAATCTTGTCGGCAATGCCATCAAGTTTACGCAGCATGGAGAAATATTTGTAAACGTAGAACTGACAAGGGTTTTGGAAGATGGAAGAATGGAAATATCATTTGCTGTAAGAGATTCAGGCATTGGTATTCCCCAAAATAAAATGAACACGCTTTTCAAAGCATTCTCGCAAGTTGATTCCTCTACTACACGAAAATATGGTGGTACAGGTTTGGGTTTGGCAATTTGTGCTAAACTTACAGGAATGATGGGTGGCACTATTAAAGCAGAGAGTAAGCATGGCGAAGGAAGTATATTTGCTTTTACAATCATTACAAAACCCGGTGATGAATTGGTAAACGATAATATTAATAATTTTGTACCACTTGCAAAAAAACGCATTCTTGTTGTTGATGATAATGCTACAAACCTCTCCGTTTTAAAAAAACAATTGCAGCAATGGAACATAATGCCTGTGTTAGCAAATTCAGGGAAACACGCGCTTGAATATTTATACAACGAAAGATTTCATCTTGTTATCACTGATATAGACATGCCTGGCATGAATGGCGTTGAACTTGCCCAAAATATAAAAAAGATTCAGCCACATCTTCCTGTAATGTTGATGAACACAGCAGGAAATGAAAATTATAAATCCAATCAGGCGCTCTTCGTATCAGTAATAAACAAGCCCATTAAGTATAGAGTTTTGTTTAACGAGATTTTTAATGAAATGTGTAATGTTGCCCCTGCTATTCAAATACACAATGGAAAACGTTCATCAGGCAGCGGCATACGCCTCAACGGTGTTCAAGAGAACACTCTCCGCATTCTTCTTGCGGAAGATAATACTACAAACCAATTAGTGACACTAAAAATTTTGCAGAAGCTCGGTTACACAGCAGATGTCGTCGCCAACGGCAATGAGGTGATAGAAATGACAACAGCAAACGAATACGATCTTATTTTCATGGATGTACGCATGCCCGAGCTTGATGGACTCGAGGCTACAAAAATTTTACGCAATCAAATGAAAATACAGTATCCGATAATTGCGCTTACTGCAAATGCAATTGAGGGCGACGCAGAAGAATGTTTAAAATCAGGAATGAACGATTATGTAAGCAAACCGGCAAAAATTGAAGATATAGTTAGAGTGCTCGAAAAATGGAGCACAAAGGCGAGGAACATTAAAGTTGAATTAAGAAAAGAGCAGTGACAACATTTGGTATGCTAATAGCTTTAGTGCAAACGTTAGTTGCAGATATATAATCAACAATTAGAGAATTCGTAAAAATAGAAACCGGACAAAAAAATTGTGAACTAATCAACAATTAACCCATTGACCAATTCACCACTCAATCCAATATCATGAAAAAACAATGGCTAATTATCCTTTGGCTTTCACTTCTATTTGCGGGGATATTTGCACTATTCTGGTACAATGAATGGATGTATAACTTACCCACACCTGTTCCCGCAAATTACAAAGCTGTTAAAGCGGGTGAATATATAAATGTTCCTTCGTCACTTAATTCGAATAGCAAACCTGTTTTTCTTCATTTCTTTAATCCCGATTGTCCATGCTCGCGTTTCAATATGCCGCATTTTAAATCGCTGGTACAAGCGTATAGTAATAAAGTAAGTTTTGGCATTGTAGTTATGAACAACAAAAACTACACAGCGAAACAAATACAGGAGAAGTACGATTTAAACATTCCCGTTTTCTTCGATGCCTCGCTTGCTGCTACATGCGGTGTTTATTCAACTCCGCAGGCCGCTATTATCAATGTTGATCGCAAATTGTATTACAGGGGTAATTACAACAGAAGCCGCTATTGCACCGATAAAAAAAGCAATTATGCTCAAATGGCTTTAGACTCGCTTCTTCAAAATAGAACAACAATAACCTTTAACCAGTTTGCCTTCAAGGCTTACGGTTGCCAACTCCCAAAATGCACTCGATAATGAAAAATTTAGAATTACAGCAACAAACAGCAACTTTCAAACTACACGTAAAAAAAAGGTCTGATAAGTTGATGAATTATTTTCTTATCAGCTTCTTTTTTGCAGGGCTTATGCTTGCATTTTTCTTCGATACATGGTCTGTTGCCATAGGTGTCGGTGGTTTATCGCTTCTTGCATATTACTCTGCAAAGTGGACGCTGCCAAATTCAAATTTGTATCAGTATGTTTTGAGTGCCGTACTTGCAGTTTTTATGGCGCAATACATTTATCAAATGCATGGCTTGTTCGAGATGCATTTCTTTGCTTTTATTGGCAGCGCCATACTTATCACTTATCAAAACTGGAAATTGCAAATTCCAATGGTGTTGCTTGTTGTAATTCATCATGGCACTTTGGGTTATCTTCAGAATATTGGTTTTGATAAAATTTATTTTACACAGCTTGATTATTTCAACCTCCAAACATTTATTATCCATGTTATACTTGCCGCCGTGATATTTTTTACCTGCGGCTTATGGTCTTATCAGCTAAATAAATACAGCGAAATACAAATCGGGCAAACCATTGAGATGGGACGGTTGCAGAAAGAAGCGCAGTTATCTGAAGAAAGAAAACGCAATGAAGAAGCGCTTGAAAAAGCTTATCATGCGGCAGAAAATGCACGCCGTGAAGCCGAACAAGCAAATAAAGCCAAGAGTACATTTCTTGCTACCATGAGTCATGAAATAAGGACACCGATGAATGGTGTAATCGGCATGGCAGATCTTCTTGGCGAAACAGAATTGAATGGCGAACAACAGATATACGCCGAAACAATAAAGAACTGTGGAGAAAGTTTATTAAACATCATCAATGATATTTTGGATTTTTCTAAAATTGAATCAGGTAAAATGGAATTGGAACATACTGATTTTGATCTGCGCAATTGTATTGAAGAGGTGCTCGATGTGTTTGCAATGAAAGCGGCACAAACAGGATTAGACTTGGTGTATCAAATCGAAACCAACGTGCCATCGCAAATTGTAGGAGATTCGCTTCGGTTAAAACAAATAATGCTTAACCTTGTAGGCAATGCTATTAAGTTCACATCTGTTGGGGAAATATTTATAAATGTGCGATTGGAAAAGATGCTTGAGAACGGTGAAATGCATTTAGCATTTGCAATAAGAGATTCAGGAATTGGTATTCCTGCCGATAAACTGGATACATTGTTCAAAGCATTTTCACAAGTGGATTCTTCTACAACACGCAAATATGGCGGCACCGGCTTAGGACTTGTAATATGTGCAAAACTTGCAGAATTAATGGGTGGTGTGATAACAGTAGAAAGCGTACCGAACTTAGGAAGCACTTTTACTTTTACGATAAAAACAAAAGCGAGTGCTCAACCTGCGCGCAATTACGTAAATCAAAATCTTGTTCTGATGCAACGTAAGCGTGTGTTGGTAGTAGATGATAATTTCACCAATCTCAATATTTTAAAAACACAGTTAGAACAATGGAGAATGATTCCCGTACTTGCAGAAAGTGGCAAAAAAGCAATTGAAATATTGGCTCAAAATGAAAGATTCGATTTTATACTCTCCGACATGCAAATGCCCGAAATGGATGGTGTTGAACTTGCACATCGCATAAAACAAATGCATCCTGAACTTCCGATACTATTGCTCACATCTGCCGGAAATGAATCTTGCAAAGCAAACCCTGGCTTGTTTGCAGCGGTAATTATAAAACCAATTAAACAACAAGTTTTGTGTAAGTATATTTTGCAAGAGCTGCGTAATCAAAAGCCTGCTGATGAAATGTACATTGCACAGCCCGCAGTGTGCATCGGGGAAATAAAGCCTGCCACATCGGTTGTAAATGAAGCATCGAGAACTACTTCTGCAGTGAAAAATACTCAACTTGTTATTCAAACGCAAGCGATACAAACAACCATGCCTGAAACTCAAAACAAGGCAGTTGAAAAAGACATGTTCAAAATTTTACTCACCGAAGATAATGTTACCAATCAATTTGTAGCAATAAAGATTTTAAACAAGCTCGGTTATCGTGCAGATATTGCAAACAATGGTCTTGAAGCGGTGAAAATGGCGGCAGCAAAACATTACGATATTATTTTTATGGATGTGCGTATGCCCGATATGGATGGTCTTGAAGCAACAAGAAAAATTAGGAAACAGTTAAGTATTCAACCGGTAATAATTGCAATGACAGCTAATGCAATTCAGGGCGATAAAGAAGAATGTCTTGACGCTGGCATGGACGATTACATAAGCAAGCCTATTAAAGTGGAAGATGTTACAAAGATGTTGAGCAAATGGAGCACGACGATTTGCAATAATAATAATAATATGGTTAAAAAATTGGCGTGATGTTTTATGGGACGAGCTTTTGTATTTTATGGCATCGCCTGTTGTGTCACTCACTTTAGCATTCTGAAATTTATTGGGCGAAAGCGAAGAAGTAAAGGAAATAAACAATAAATAATCAATATAGATAAGAGATTTGTGCAGCCCCAAATCTCAACACTGTTCTTGTTTCATCAACATAACCAATAAATAAAAATCTGGGAAAAGTCACAGCAAAAGAAGAATATTGGAGAACTGCGAAGACAAATGCTAAAAAGCTTCGCGGATAAGACATAAGCAATAATTAAGGCTCAATAATGGATAATTAATGATCGAATCGTTGAATGATTGATAATTTTAATCGCTTAATAATAAGACGCAAACGAATCAATTATAGCACTAACGATTGACGATTCACGATTGAGAAACCATAGAATCATTCATCAGTGTTAACTGATAATGTAAAAATCCAATATTTATGAGATTCCTTCTACTTCTGCTTTTAGTGGCGCTGAGTCAGTGTATTTCCGTGCCTGCATTTTCACAAAACCAACATATCAAGTTTGAATATTTACAAACCAATGCCGGTCTTTCGCAAAGCAATGTGCTTTGTATAACGCAAGACAGCCGAGGTTTTATGTGGTTTGGAACACGCGATGGTTTAAACAAATACGACGGCTACTCATTCACTGTTTATAAAAACAATAAGAAAAATAAATACAGCATCAGCAATAATTATGTGCCCGATATAGCTGAGAGTAAAAACGGCGATTTGTGGATTGCAACATGGGGTGGCGGATTGAACAAATATATAAGAGAAAAAAATGAGTTTATAGCTTACAAGCATGATGAAAAAAATCCAAATTCTATTTCAAATGATTTTATTACATCGGTAAAAGAAGACAGTGATGGAAATGTTTGGGTAGGCACAGAGAATGGCGGCTTAAACATGTTTGATAAATCGAAGAATATTTTTATTCATTACACACATAATGATAAAGACGATAAAAGTTTAAGCGACAATTTTGTAAGACGTGTTTATGAAGACGATGAGCATAATTTATGGATTGGGACCGCAACCGGCGGATTGAATTTGTTTAACAAAAGAGATAGAACATTCACTCACTTTTTGCACGACGAGAAAAATAAAAATTCCCTTGGTCACAATAACATTTATTCTATTTTTCATGACAGCAAACACCGCACATGGATTGGAACAGATGGCGGCGGCTTAGATTTATTGGACATAGGTACAGGTACATTCCGCCATTTTCAAAGCGAAGCAAGCAACAGCTTGGGGGCAAACACGATTTACGCTATAAATGAAGACCGTGATCACAATATTTGGGTGGGAACTGAAAATGGTGGCTTAAGTATTTATAATCCCGAAACAGATGCCTTCATCAATTATCTTCACAGTGATTTGGACAATACCAGCATCAGCAACAATTCTGTTTACTCGATTTACAAAAGCACCGATGGAAATATGTGGCTTGGCACTTTTACAGGCGGAGTAAATTTTGTAAGTGTAAACAATCCTTTTCTTCATTATAAACACAATCCTTTCGAAAACAGTTTGAGCGATAACAGAGTGTTGTGCATAATTGAAGATTCAAAACAAAATGTTTGGATTGGCACCGACGGCGGTGGTTTGAATATGTTTGATCCAAACACAGGAAATTTTACGCACTACAAACATGAAGCAAATAAGAAAAACTCACTTTGCGGAATGTATGTGTTGTCTGTTTGCGAAGACAGTCAGCACAATTTATGGGTGGGTACATGGGCAGATGGTGTAACAGTTTTTAACAGAGAAACAAATACATTCAAACATTTCAAAAATAATCCGCAGGATAAAACAAGTTTAAGCTGCAACAATGCGTGGAGAATTTATGAAGACAACGATAAAAATATTTGGATAGCTACTTACGGTGGTGGTCTTGAATTATACAATCCTGCTACCAATTCATTTACGCATTATGCATATAGCGAAAAAAATCCAAAAGGAATCAACAGCAATAAAGTGCGTGCCATCCTTGATGATGGGGAAGGTCATTTGTGGATAAGCACCGATGAAGGCGGCGTAAATGAGTTTGACAAGAAAACAAAAACATTTAAACATTATCTGCATGATGATAGCAAGAACAGCATTCCTAACAACAATGTGTGCAATATATTTAAAGACACGCATGGAAATTTTTGGATTTCAACGCAAGATGGTTTGTCTTGTTTAAACCCTTCAACTAATCATTTTACTAACTATTCTACGGAGTATGGTTTACCCAACGATGTAATTTTTGGTGTGCAGGAAGACAGAAAAGGTGATTTATGGATAAGCACCAATAAAGGCATTTCATGTTTTAGTCCTTCAAAAAAATCGTTTCAAAACTTCGGGGTGGTGGATGGTTTGCAGGATGATGAATTTAAAGAGAATGCATATTGTAAAACTTCAAACGGCACTATGTATTTTGGCGGTAACAATGGCTTCAATGCATTCACTCCCGAAAACATACAACAAACTTCTTTCGATCCCCCACTTGTGTTTACAGATTTCCGCATCTTCAATAAATCGGTTTCTGTCGCAAAGGATGAACATGATAAATCACCGCTTAAACAAGCAATCAGTGAAACGAAATCTATTATCGTACCATACAGCAGTTCAGTAATAGAATTTCAGTTTGCATCTTTAAATTATACAGGCCCACAAAAAAAGCAATATGCTTACATGCTCGAAGGTTTTGACAAAGACTGGAACAATGTAGGTACAAGTCACAGCGCCACTTATACAAATCTTGATCCCGGCGCATATACACTTAAAGTAAAAGGATTAAATAATAACGGACAGTGGTCATCACACATTTTAACGCTTCAACTAACTGTTTCTCCGCCGTTTTATTTAACGTGGTGGTTTAAGAGTTTGATATTTCTTGTCGTGTTAGGCAGTTCCATTGGCTTTTACAGATACAGAATGAATGCGGTGAAAGCACAAAAAAGAATTTTAGAAGAACAGGTGCAAAAAAGAACTGAGCAATTAAACAAAAGAACTGAAGAGCTTGCACACAGAACAGAAGCGGAACGTAAAGCAAGAGAGGAAGCGGAAAAAGCAAGGCAAGAAGCAGATCAGGCAAATAAAGCAAAGAGCACTTTCCTTGCAACCATGAGCCATGAAATAAGAACACCAATGAATGGTGTAATAGGTATGGCAGATTTATTAAACGAAACAGAGCTCGATGGCGAGCAACGCACTTATGCAGAAACAATAAAAAATTGCGGAGAAAATCTCTTGAACATCATCAACGACATTTTGGATTTCTCTAAAATCGAGTCGGGCAAAATGGAGCTTGAATATACTGACTTCGATTTACGCAATTGCATAGAGGAAGTGCTTGATGTATTTGCAATGAAAGCTGCACAAAGCGGTTTAGATCTTGTGTATCAGATAGAGCATACCATACCTGCACAAATAATGGGAGACAGTTTGCGGTTGAAGCAAATCATCATGAACCTTGTGGGCAACGCCATTAAGTTTACATCGCACGGCGAAATATTTGTAAACGTTAAACTTGTAAGAGTGTTAGATGGTGGTGAGATGGAATTATCATTTGCAATAAGAGATACCGGTATCGGTATTCCGCAAGATAAAATGGATACGCTGTTCAAAGCATTTTCGCAAGTTGATTCTTCTACAACGCGCAAATATGGCGGCACCGGTTTAGGTTTGGTAATTTGTGCAAAGCTTACAGAACTTATGGGTGGTCGCATTATCGTAGAAAGCATACCTGGCGAAGGAAGTATGTTTACATTTACAATTCGTACAAAACCAAGCGCCCAATCGCTTCGCACGTATGTGAATCACAATCTTGCAGCATTGGAAAACAAACGCGTTTTGGTAATTGATGATAATCTCACAAATCTTAGCATTCTTAAAACACAGTTAGAACAATGGAAGATGATTCCTGTGTTGGCAGAGTCGGGCAAAGCAGCAATTGAATGTTTGGCAAAAGATAAAATGTTTCATCTTATTCTTTCCGATATGCAAATGCCGGGAATGGATGGTGTTGAGGTCGCACAACGCATAAAACAAATGTATCCTGATTTACCAATCATCCTCTTAACGTCTGCGGGCAATGAGTCTTCAAAATCAAACCCGGGTTTATTTGCATCTGTAATTATTAAACCGATAAAGCAACAGGTTTTGTGCAAACAAATGTTGCATGAAGTGCGCAATTCAAAACACAATCCGGAACAAATTGCAGTACCCAAAATACATGCTATAAACGAAATAAGGAATATAAAAAAAACGACAGATGATCAAGTTGTACAGAAATTATCAGAAAATCTCGCAGAAGAATCTTCTCTAAACATTTTGCTTGCAGAAGATAACATCACCAATCAGTTTGTTGCAACAAAAATGCTTGACAAACTTGGTTATACTGCTGATATTGCAGACAATGGTAAACGTGCACTCGAAATGGCTTCAAGCACTCAATACGATGTAATTCTCATGGATGTGCGTATGCCCGAAATGGATGGGCTTGAAGCTACGCGAAGACTGCGCAACACGTTAGAAAAGCAACCTGTAATTATTGCTATGACTGCAAATGCTATGCAGGGCGACAGAGAAATGTGCATCGAAGCCGGCATGAACGATTACATAAGCAAGCCCATTAATTTTGAAAAACTTGTTGAGTTATTAAAAAAATGGGGAGCAGTAGTTAACAACGATGCGGTATTAAAGAGTGCATGATGCTTGCAAAGTTATTTAGTGTGATAGTTTTTTTTGATACCGGCAGAAGTTTTTCATGGCATCTTCGTTGCGTCGCAATCACTTTATCTGTTCTGCATATTGCATCTTTAGAACAGCAGCAATATTAGGCAGAGAATCTGTTACACTTACAGAAGGTTCGTTTAAAGTACAAAAACAATAACAATTAATTTTTAAAAAAGTGAGAAAGAGGTTGACAATAATTTTGTCAACCTCTTTTCTTTTTGCTGCGAAACATTCGTTGTATTACGCTTTTCATAAAAATCAACCCACCACTTTTTCTTTTTCTGCTTTCAGCACACCCAATTCTTTACCAATTTTTGTAAACGCTTCAATCGCTTTATCCAGATGATGTTGTTCATGTGCTGCGCTCAATTGCACACGTATTCTGGCCAGCCCTTTTGGAACAACAGGGTAAAAGAATCCGATTACATAAATTCCTTCATCCAATAATTTCGCAGCAAAGTTTTGTGCAACTACGGCCTCATACAACATAATAGGAACGATGGGATGATCACCGGGTTTTATATCAAAACCTGCTTCAGTCATTTTGCTGCGAAAATATTTGGTATTGTATTCAAGCTTATCACGAAGCTCTGTAGTCTCTGTAAGCATATCGAACACAGCGATGGAAGCTCCTACAATTGCAGGCGCCAGTGTGTTTGAAAACAAATATGGTCTTGATCGTTGGCGCAACATTTCAATAATTTCTTTTCTGCCGCTTGTAAATCCACCATTCGCACCACCAAGCGCTTTACCCAACGTACCTGTTATGATATCCACTTTTCCCATTACGCCGCGATACTCATGTGTGCCTCGTCCTGTTTTACCGAGAAAACCTGTTGAGTGACTATCATCAATCATTACAATCGAATCATATTGATCAGCGAGATGGCAAATTTTATCAAGCCGTGCAATAGTTCCATCCATGCTGAATGAACCATCTGTAACAATAATGCGGCTTCTGCAGTTTGCTGCTTCTTTTAGTTTTGATTCAAGATCATCCATGTTGTTGTGTTCGTAACGAAAACGTTGTGCCTTGCATAATCGAACACCATCAATAATAGAAGCATGATTCAATGCATCGGAAATAATTGCATCCTGTTCATTAAACAAAGGTTCAAACACACCACCATTTGCATCGAATGCAGCACAATACAAAATAGTGTCTTCTGTTCCAAGAAAATCTGCAATTTTTTTTTCAAGCTCTTTATGAATATCCTGTGTGCCGCAAATAAAACGTACACTGCTCATACCATAACCACGTGAATCAATTGTTCTATGTGCAGCTTCTATCACTTTAGGATGTGACGACAAACCAAGATAATTGTTGGCGCAAAAGTTTAAAACAGTTTTGTTGTTTACAATAATTTCAGCGCCTTGTTCGCTTGCAATAATTCTTTCTTTTTTAAACAAGCCAGCGTTTTCAATTTCTTTAAGTTCCTGCACAACACGGGAAACAAATTTTTCATTCATAGCAGCAATTTTATGGGCAAAGATAAGAGAGGCGGTTTGAGTTGTAAGTTTTAGGTTTTACATTGGTTGTAACTCTTCAATTGCAAATTAAATTCCTGATACAAATTTCCTGCGATTCTTTGATACTTTGGAAGAGGTGAAGCATTCATTGCATAAAGAATACCTTCAATTAGTTCCCATTTACCTCCCACTGTTTCCAATCCGAAATAGTATAATAAGGTAATATTCTTGCTGTAAATGACATGTGGTAAAATTACAATATAAATCTTTAGCTATGAAAGCTTCACCATGATGAATCTATTCCAGACCGTACAAGTGTCCAAAGGACTCCTTCGGAGAGTGACACAAGAGGTGATGCCATCTGCACTTCAGCTCCTCCCCCACTAAAATTTTTTACACCACCCTGTAACATTCAAAACGTTGTTACGTATAACAGATGTACATTTAATGCACGGATCACGAAACACTGTTTATGACAGAACGGGAATATAACGAATGTGTTAATCAATATGCGGATAATGTTTTTCGCTTCATCGTAAAAAATTTGCGGCATGAAGAGGATGCGAAAGATATTGTACAAAGCTCATTCGAAAAATTATGGCGTAATAAAGACATGGTTGACAATGCAAAGAGTAAATCTTATTTGTTTACTGTAGCATATAACCAAATGATTGATCATTTAAGAAAGGCAAAAAGGGTAACACTGAAAGACGAATTTCATGCAGAAACAAAGGTGCACCATCAACCCGCAAACAATACGAAAAAAGCATTGCAGGAAGCTCTGAATCGTTTGAATGAAGTACAGAAAAGTTTGGTAATGCTGAAAGACTATGAAGGCTATAGCTATGAAGAGATTGGGCAAATAACAGGACTAAATGAATCGCAGGTTAAAGTATATCTGCACCGTGCAAGGCTCGCTTTGAGGAATTACCTCGTAAGCCCGGAGAATGTGATGTAGTTATTTGGGAATTGGATGTTTGGTATTTGGATTGGAAAGAATGAAGAACAAGGAACAAGGAATTTGGAATGATGAAGTTAAAAGTAAACAGGAGCGGTAACCTGTAACTGGTAACTGAAAAAAGAATTGAACATGATTAACAGACATAATTACGAAGAGTTTTTTCTGATGTATGTTGACAATGAGCTTACCGTTGAGCAACGTGCGGAAGTAGAGCTGTTTGTTCAGCGGAATTCTGATTTGCAGCAAGAGTTTGAAATGCTGCTGCAGACAAAGCTTTCAGCCAATGAAGAAATTGCCTTCGGTCATAAAGCCGATCTGCTGAAAATTAAGGACAGCATTGGTATTGATAATTATCAGGAATACTTTTTACTGTATATAGATAATGAGTTAAACGAAGAAGGCAAACAAGCAGTTGAAAAATTTGTTTTGCAGCATCCGGAATTGCAGGATGAATTTACATTGCTGAAACAAACGGTGTTGTCACAGGAAAGAATGATATTCTCGCATAAAAAATCATTGTATCGCAGAGAGGAAAGAAGAGTTATACCGTTTGCATGGATGAGGGTTGCAGCCGCAGCAGCACTCCTTGGCGCAGCAGTACTAATATGGCGGATGAAATCTGGTATCAACGATGACAACACTCAGCCGTTTGTAACAGTACAGCCGGATAAACAAACAGTAAAACCTTCACAAGATCAACAACAGAATAAGATAACACAACCTTCAGCTCCTGAACAGCAGAATAATGAAATTGCCGAAACACAAAACGTTCAAGACAAAAAAGAAAATAAGGAGGCAACAGCAAGAACGGAAAAGAAGAATAATAAAAAACATACAGAAGAAAGAGAGCAAACTGTAAAGAATAATAATATCAATGATAATCTAGCATCAAACGATAAGAAAGATAACAATACAAATAAAATACAGAAACAAACAATACAGGAAAAAAAAGAGAATAATGTAGCAACAACGCAACCTGTTCTTGCAGAGATAACGACGGAAAAAGATAATCAAACAGAAGATCCTTTAGAGAAAGCAAAATCAATAAGTGCAATGCAGAGTCATGATCCGGATATTATCAAACCTGTTGTTTATAAAGAGCTCGACACAGACGATGATGAAAACCGCAATGCCCTTTACATAGGAAACATGGAGATCAACAAAAACAAGGTTCGCGGCTTTATGAAAAAAGTAGGCGGATTGTTTGCGGGAAAATCAAAAGGCTCTTCAAATGAAAAAGGTAAATTACAGGTTGCCAATTTTGAACTAAATACAAATTAGAAAGTTGATTAGTTGATTGGTTAATTAGTTTATTGGGTTAATTGGTTTATTGGTTAATTGTTTAGATACTAATGACTACTCACTACTGACTATTCACCATTCACCATTGACCATTCGCGGTCTCACGAAAATCAAACCAACATTATTAAGCAACATACATCAATAAAATGAAGCGGATTATTTTTATAGTAATAGTTTTAATGCTATCAGTATCAGGATTTGCTCAAACAGATACAATAAAACCCAACGAACCCGATACCATAAAAGTTGGAAACTTTATCATCATCAAAAAAGACAAAAAGACAAACAATAACGACACAACAAAAAAAACAACTGAACAAGTACTCATTGATATTGGAAGTTCTGAAAGCAGCTCATCCAGTCACCGTTATCACAAAAAAGTGGTAAGCACCAACTGGCTCATCTTCGATCTTGGTTTTGCAAACTGGCGCGATAAAACTGATTACGGTTCAGCAGAAGCCAATGCATATTTAATTCCATACAATGGTCGTTCATTTACAAGCAGTGATCTTGATTTAAAAAATGTAAAATCAACCAATGTAAATATTTGGTTTTTTATGCAAAGACTAAGCGTTATAAAAGATGTGGTTAATCTCAAGTACGGCTTGGGTTTACAGATGTACAATTACCGTTACGAATCAAATATATCTTATAAAAAAACGCCGCCATCTATCACAATGGATACGGTTAATTTTTCAAAAAACAAGCTTGCTGCAGATTATGTAACTATTCCGTTCATGATAAACATTAATCCTTATCCACGTCGTCGTGAAGGCTTCAGTTTCAGTTTTGGAATTAGTGCCGGCTATTTGTACAGCAGCCGCAACAAGCAGATAAGTGATGAGCGCGGTAAACAAAAAACAAAAGGCGATTTTGGTCTCGATCCATGGCGCTTTGCTTATGTCGGTGAAATAGGACTTGGTCCTGTGCGTGTGTATGGAAGTTATAGTATCAACAATTTGTATGAGCATGGCATAACGCAATATCCTTATGCAGTTGGTTTGCGATTCAGCAACTGGTAAAGTGTTTCTCGTTTTGTGCATAAAGGGTTCCGGTTTTTCCGGAGCCTTTTTTGATTGGTGTCTGCACACTCGCCGAGTGTCTGACACCGAAGTTTTTATTCGTCACACAAAAAAGCTACAAGCTACAAACTATAAACTACAAACCACAAACCACAAACTTCAAACTATTATCTTTGCCGCCGTTTATCTGTAAATCAAACTAAATGAAAAGAGTTGTTATTACTGGTGTGGGCGCTTTAACACCTATCGGCAATAATGTGAACGATTACTGGACGGCATTGATAAACGGAGTGAATGGCGTAGGACCTATTACACGTTTTGATGCTTCAAATTTTAAAACACATTTTGCCTGTGAAGTAAAAGGATTTGACCCGCTTAATTACTTTGAAAAATCGGAAGTTAGAAAATACGATATCTATACACAATTTTCGCTGGCAAGTGTGAAAGAAGCTGTGGAGCAAGCTGAAATTGATTTTGATAAATTTAATCGTGACCGCATGGGTGTGATATGGGGCTCCGGCAATGGCGGACTTTATTCTTATCAGGAACAAATTTTTGAACACGCAAAAGGCGATGGTACACCACGCTTTAATCCTTTTGTTATTCCCAAAACACTTATCAATATTGCGCCAGGTCTCATCTCAATTAAGTATGGGTTAAGAGGAATAAACTTTGCAACTGTTACTGCCTGTGCATCATCAAATACTGCGATTGTTGAAGCAATGAATTATATACGCTGGGATAAGGCTGATGTGATAATCACAGGTGGCGCAGAATTTCCTATTATCGTCGGTTCGGTGGGTGGATTTATTTCTGCAAAAGCTTTATCAACACTGAATGAAAATCCAAGTATTGCCTCAAGACCATTTGATGTGAACAGAGATGGATTCGTAATTGCAGAAGGTGCAGGCGCCCTTGTTCTTGAAAGTCTTGAACATGCTATAAAAAGAAACGCAACTATACTTGCAGAACTGGTGGGTGGCAGTATGGCTTGCGATGCCTATCACATGACAGGCACTCATCCTGAAGGTGAAGGTGCTTTTCTCGGAATGAAATCAGCACTTGCTGATGCAAACATTCAGCCTTCGGACATTGATTATATAAATGTTCACGCTACTTCAACGCCTATGGGAGATATAAGCGAGCTTATTGCAATGCAGAGAATTTTTGGTGAAGGTGTTAAGCCAACGATAAGTGCTACAAAATCTATGACCGGGCATCTTCTCGGGGCAGCAGGTGCTGTAGAAGCAATTGCATCAATTAAAGCTGTACAGGAGGATATTATCCCGCCAACGATAAATACAAAAGAGATAGAACCGGCTTATGCCGATAGATTTGATTTTACGCTCGGCACAGCAACAAAGAAAAAAGTTAATTATGCTATGAGCAACACATTTGGTTTTGGCGGACACATTGCAACTGCCATTTTTAAAAAGTATGAGGAATGATTTGGTGAATGGTGAATAGTCAGTAGTGAATAGTCAGTGGTGAATAGTATCCAAACCAATTAACCAATTAACCAATTAACCAATTAACCAATTAACCCAATAACCCAATAAACCAATAAACCAATAAACAACCTAAAACATAAAACCTAAAACAACGAAACCTTGCCAATGCCCAAAGAAAGAATTTTAGTAATAGGCGCTTCCGGTCAAATAGGAGTCGAGCTTACACTTGCTCTTAGAAAAATTTATGGTAATGCCAATGTTGTTGCATCAGATCTTCGCGAAGAAAATGAATTGTTGAAAGGAACTGGTCCATATGTTTCTCTCGATGTAATGAACAAAGAAATGTTGCATGTACAGGTGATTCGTCAAAACATTACACAGATATATTTGCTCGCAGCCATTTTATCTGCAACAGGAGAGAAGAACCCCGGTCTTGCATGGAATTTAAATATGCAAGGCTTATTAAATGTGCTTGATATTGCACGCGAAGAGCAACTTACAAAGGTTTATTGGCCCAGCAGTATTGCGGTGTTTGGACCCACATCACCAAAACAAAATTGTCCGCAACATACCATTATTGAACCCATCACTGTTTATGGCATCAGCAAATATGCAGGAGAATTTTGGTGCAATTATTTTCATCAGCGCTGGGGCGTTGATGTAAGAAGCTTACGTTATCCCGGTTTAATAAGTTATAAATCTGCCCCCGGCGGTGGCACTACCGATTATGCGGTGGAAATTTTTCATGAAGCCATTGAGAACAAAATGTACGAATGCTTTTTAAAAGAAGATACTTATTTGCCCATGATGTACATGCCTGATGCTATTCGTGCGACCATTGAATTAATGGAAGCGCCCAAAGAAAAAATTCATGTGCGCACATCGTATAATATTTCGGGCATGAGTTTTTCACCAAAAGAAATTGCCGCAGAAATACAAAAGCATATTCCTGATTTTAAAATGAAATACCAACCGGATTACCGGCAACCCATAGCAGAAAGCTGGCCTCAAAGCATTGATGATTCCTCTGCACGCAACGATTGGGACTGGCATGCGGAATACAATTTGCAAAAAATGACAGAAGACATGTTGAAGAATCTTGAGTGATAATTAAAAATCGAAAAACTTTTCCCCTGATAAACTACTAACCAATTAACCAATAAACCAATAAACCAATTAAACCAATTAAACCAATTAACCAATTAACCAATTAACCAACAATAACTAACAAAACTATTCGTTTGTGAAAATGAAAATCGAGATAAATTATGCGTTTTGTTTTTTGTTTGTTGATTATCAGTTGTAGTGCTGCAAGTTTTGCACAGGAAGATATTCCAACATTTCACAACAAGTTGGAAACTTTTGCGAAAATAAGAGAACCGGAAGTAAGAGCCGATCTTGCATCATTCACATTAGGTGGTTTGGTAGAGAGCGTAGGTAAACAACCACTGCCATATATTCCCGTTTCAAATTATTCGGATGATTCTATTCAATTTGCACAAAACAACATACAGGTAAAAATAACTTCCGGCAAATTTGATCCTGCAAAACACAAGATTCAATACTACGACGAAAAGTATGTGGTGCGTGTTGACAACAAACCCTTTTATGGCATAGAAGGTCAAATGCCAAAGAAAACAATTGAATCAATTATTGCGGTTATCGGCGCAGATACAATCCGCATTCCAAGAACTGCTTTTTTTGACTTATATGAGCCACGTTTTTGCAGTTCCGATCAAGGAAAAGTAAGTTGCAACACACGTGTATATTTATCAAACGACAAGCGCAGAATTTATATTTATATGCTCAACAGCAGCGGCAAAGGCGGTTATGAAGTCACTTGGGTAATTCAGGATAAAAAATATTTGCGGCGTGTTATTGATTATGAGTTTTAGTTTTTTGTGAGTTAAGCTGTTCTGCTGTATTCAATTCTTATCTTCGAAATACGAAACGAACAGCTAATGAAAACACAAACCTTGTCTCTTGAAATATCTCCATTAAATGCAGTTTCATGTGAATGCATAGCTTCGGAGAAAAGTAAATGCATCATGACGCTTGCACATGGTGCCGGTGCAGGAATGAATCATTCCTTTATGGTTTCGCTTGCAAAATCTCTTGCAGAAGAAGACATAGCTACATTACGTTTTAATTTTCCTTTCACAGAACAAAAAAAGGGAAGACCAGATCCTCCTCCCGTTGCACATAAAACAGTTGAAGCAGCTATTTATAAAGCGCATGAATTATTTCCATCGCTTCCACTTTTTGCATCAGGAAAATCATTCGGTGGCCGCATGACTTCACAATTTTTATCGTCACATTTTAATACACCGGCAAAGGGAATTATCTTTTATGGTTTTCCATTGCATCCATCAAAAAAACCTTCCATAGAAAGAGCGGAGCATTTAAAAAATGTGAAGATGCCCATGCTTTTTTTACAAGGAACAAAAGATGAGCTTGCTGAATGGAATTTGATAGAGTCAGTATGTGCATCTCTTCCTTTAGCACAATTGGTAAAGATTGAAGGAGCAGATCACGCATTTAAAGCAGGGAAAAAAGATATCATGCAAATACTGGTGACTGAAACGAAACAATGGATTGAAAAAATAAGGCAGTTAAAGTAACAAGTAATCGAGTTTGAGTGTTTGAACGTTTGAATGTTTGAATGTTCTGTTAGAAATGCTTATCCATGTCTATAAACTTTCAAACATTCGAGCTTTGTTGAATAGTTAAAAAAATTTTTATGTTCTTTCTAAGAGAAAGTCTCTTCGGCATCTGAAGAAGGCGAATGTTTTACAACTTCTTTCTTCTCCTGCTCATCAAGTGCAGCTTTTAAAACCATTATCAAAAGCGGATTTGGTCTTTCTGCCGAAGGATGATCATACCAATAACCGTCTTTTGTTTTGTATAACTTGTAAACAGATTTTTCTTCTGAAGCTGTTTCAGAAATTGTATATTCCTTTAGTGTAGCGCGAACTGCACCTAAAGGATTTTTAATATTGACAAAGCTGGTAAAAAACTCAAAAGTTCTTCCATCTTTTAATATAAGCAATTGTTTATTCATAAAAGGTTCGGTCGAATAACAATAATACAAATTTACCCGCGTCCCATTCACATTTAATTATGCACACTATTTTTGCCGTCCTTGTAAATCAATAAAAGAACAAACAAAATTCTCAATAATGGCATTTAACAAAAAGCAACTATATATAAAACGCTCCACCATTCCCCACGCAGGCAAAGGACTTTTCACGAAAACATTTATCCCTAAAGGAACTCGCATTGTTGAATACATTGGTGAAATATCATCATGGAAAAACGTGAGCCATAATAATGGTAAAAACGGATACATCTACTACGTTAATCGCAACCATGTCATCAATGCCGCTCCCAACAAACATGCTCTTGCGCGATATGCTAATGATGCACGTGGTTTAAGCAAAGTGTCTGGCCTTTCCAATAATTGTAAATATGTAAAAGATGGTTTACGTGTGTTTATCGAATCATTTAAAGATATTCCTGTGGACAGTGAGATACTTGTAGGATATGGCAAAGAATATTGGGATACTATTCGCTATAATATGAAACTTGAAAAACGAAAAAAAGAAAAGCAGTTCAAGAAACAGAAAAGTTGATGACTTATGCAGCCGATTCCTGACTTGTTTGCAGTTGATATAACTCTGCATAATAGCCATTCAACGCAAGCAACTCTTCATGTGTGCCCCGCTCTATAATTTCACCATCATCAATAATAATTATCTGATCAAAATTAAAAACAGTGAATATGCGATGCGTAATAAGAATAGCTGTTTTATTACCCAACACACTATACAGATTGTTGATAATTTGATTTTCTGTTTTTGCATCAACAGCACTAAGACAATCGTCGAAAATCATAATCTGTGGCTCTTTTATTAATCCCCGTGCAATAGAGATACGTTGCTTTTGACCACCACTTAATGTTACACCGCGTTCACCTACCACCGTTTCATAACCATTGGGTAAAGATTGAATCTCATTATGAATCGCAGCATTTTTTGCAGCCGCTATAATTTGTTCTTTCGATGGCATCCTTTGTAAACCAAAGCTGATATTGCTTTCTATCGTGTCGCTGAAAAGAAAAACATCTTGCGGCACAAAGCTCATGTTGTTACGCAACTGCTGTAAAGGAATTGAACGAATGTCTTTTCCATCAATCGTAATGTTTCCTTTATCAGGATCATAAAATCTAAACAGCAATTGTGCAAGCGTTGATTTACCGCTTCCGGTTCTGCCGAGAATAAGTACTTTTTCTCCTTCCTTAATAGTGAGCGAAAAATCTTTTACTGCTTGTATTCCCGTATGCGCATAAGTGAAAGACACGTCGTTAAAAATAATATCACCTGATAATTTTATTTCTTTTTCACTTGAAGGTGATGATTGAATAGCGGGTTCGGTATGTAAAAATTCATTCAATCTTTTTTGCGATGCCGCTGCTCTCTGTATGGTGCTTGCAACACTACCAATAGCGGTAACAGGAAATGTAAGCATGTTGATGTAAATAACAAACTCAACGATGGTTCCTATTTTATGAGGATCGTGCAAAGCCATTAAACCGCCAAAATAAATCGTAAATAAAGTGCTAAGACCAACCATCAACGTCATACTTGGAAAATATATAGCTTCAACTTTTGAAAGACCAACAGCATTTTTACGGTACTCTTCACTGTTGTTTTTAAAAAACAGTAACATGGCTTTTTCTTGCACAAAAGATTTTATAACACGAATGCCCGAATAAGATTCCTGTGCATTGGTAGTAAGGTCGCTCAGGAGTGCCTGTACCTTTTCGCTTTTTTTATGAATAATCGTATTTACAAAATAAATGGTGATTGCAAGTAATGGCAAAGGCGACAGCACCATCAAACTTAAATATACATCTTCGTTAAACATGTTTACCAAACAAAAAGCAATCAGGGAAACAAGATTTACAAAATACATCACTGCCGGACCCATATACATTCTCACACGACTTACATCTTCTGCAATACGGCTCATCAAATCACCGGTTCTGTGTGTTTTAAAAAAGCCTGCATCGAGTTTTTGATAATGTTCATACACTTCATTCTTCATGTCGTACTCAATGTACCTGCTCATTACAATAAGAGTTTGCCGCATCATAAACATAAAAAAACCACGCAGCAGCGCACACATCAAAATAACAATACTCGACACCAACACAAGCTTTGAAAAATCCAGTTGTTGCACCCATTTTATAAATGCATACACAACAGCATCATAATTTCCTTTTTCCGTTACGCGATTCGTATTCTCCAAATGCTCCTGCACTTTGTTTACAACATATTTTGTAATCTCCGGCGCAATCACACCAAAATAGTTGGAGACAACAACGAAGAAAATTCCAATAAAAAAACGATAACGATACTTCCAAAAATATTTATTAACCGCAGCGAGATGTTTCATTTGTTAAATTTTATTTTTAGCCCGGCCGCATTACTACTATTGACCGTCTGTTGTGTCACTCACTTGTACTTTCTGAATTCTACTCTGCACTAATCACACAAACCTTTATAACAATAATGCTTAGTTCCTTAGTGTATCTGTAGCAACAACACAAAAAATTTTTCAAAATTACCGCAACCAAGTTGAATTTTTTTGGAAGATAAAAACAAGCGCCCTTATTTTGCACGCGGAGAGATGGCTGAGCGGTTTAAAGCGGCGGTCTTGAAAACCGTTGACCCGAAAGGTCCGGGGGTTCGAATCCCTCTCTCTCCGCAAAGAACCAACCACAAAAGATGTCAAAAGCCTGTAAATTCTACTGTTTGCGGGCTTTTTATTTTGGTAGTTTATCAAAACATATCAAAACATATCAAAATTTCAGTGCGTGATTCGTGGCGTGATGAAAACATCAAAAAAAATCACGCACGGGAGTGATTAATTTAAAATAGTTGAGGTAAGCGAGTATCTTTTTGTTTTTCTGTAACGCAAAAAATGAAGAGCAATTTTTTGGTTTTAATTTGCTTAACTTACATAAGGCAAGAGATATTCAATACATATTTTGAAGACTGTTTGTAACTATTAACGTCAGCATCTTAATATCACTATCAGTTTGTACAATTACGTAGATTTTATTGCAGCATATCTCAAAAAATTTTTTGCTCTTTTACATGCATTAGTTTATGATTGTCATGAAGGCCCTAAGACACCGAGATAGCTGTATTGCCACTGATAACACAGAAACACAGAGAATATTTTTTTGATAGATTTCAGTGTACTCCGAAGTGTCGGGGACAAGTTATGGCACAAAAGTTCATGATTTCACCAAATCCCTAATTATTGTATGCTATGATAACATCACAAACCATCACCGCTATCAGAACACGCATAACAACTGTAACAAGATGGCGCTCTATAGATATTTTACGCGGAGCAATCATGGTGCTTATGGCAATTGACCACGTGCGTGTATATTCGGGTATGCCTGCAGGCGGCCCCGAACCCGGCATCTTTTTCACAAGATGGATTACACATTTTTGTGCGCCGGGATTTGCCTTTCTTGCAGGAACAAGTGCATTCTTGTATGGAGAAAAACTCAACAACAAAAATTTGCTTAGCCGTTATCTTTTTACAAGAGGTTTGCTGCTTGTTTTGCTGGAATTAACATTGATACGGTTTGCATGGACATTCAATTTTAATTATGAACAATTTACACTTGCAGGTGTAATATGGATGCTTGGCTGGTGTATGATGATAATGGCTGCACTTGTAAGATTGAACCCAGTTACAGTTGGTATAACAGGACTTGCAATTATTTTATTTCAGCAGGTATTTCGTTTTGTACCTCTCTTATTGCCTGCAACAATTCGTCAATCACTCGGTTGGTTTTGGGAGTTTGTTTATCCTGCAGATCTTCAAAGTCCGCCCGGCGTTACTATTCTTTATGTAATTGTTCCATGGGTAGGCGTAATGGCAGCAGGATATGGCTTTGGAAAAGTATTAATGATAGAACCGAAAAAAAGAAATCAATTTTGCCTGTGGATTGGATTTTCATCTGTCGTCCTTTTTATAGTTGCAGCAACCTCAATCATACTCTCACAGCCCGCAACATCAAATGCATCGCCATTTATTTTTCGTTTGTTAAATCAACAAAAATATCCTGCTTCACAGCTTTTCCTTTTGATGACTTTGGGACCACTCATTGCACTTATTCCCTTTGCTGAAAAGGCGAGAGGATGGCTTGCGAATGTGTTATCTGTATTTGGTCACGTGCCATTTTTTTATTACCTGTTACATATACCACTTATTCACGTAAGTGCTCTTTTTATTAATTACATAAGAGAAGGAAATATTCATCAAGACTGGTACAACACTGCTCCTTATGCACAAGTTCCCGAAGCAAACAGGTGGGGATTACCGTTATTGTATTTGGTTTTTATAATTGATGTTACACTGCTCTGCTTTTTGTGCAGATGGTATTCAAATTATAAATCGGCTCATCCTGAAAAGAAGTGGTTGAAATATTTGTGATCATTCAGCCTGTGTTATTTTTTATTGCAGCATAATTCAAATAATTCAATAGTATATTTCATTATGGAAAAAATAAAAGCAATTTTCAAAAACGCATGGCCTTATCAGCAAGATAGAATGAATTTGCCAGTAAAAAATCTTGAAGATGCAATTCATTTTTATGAAACAATCATGGGGTTTCAAGTAACATCAAGAAAAGATTCGCCGCATAAGTTTGCCATTCTTCAAAGAGATAATATTAAAATTGGTCTTGCTGAAAATGGTGGTGATCCAACTCAAGAAGGATGTTTCTTCGAAGTAGATAATGTTGAAAATGCTTTAACTGAATTGCAATCAAACGGATTGAAAAAAGAAATTTCCGAAATAGACATTGAAAAACATGGTGAAACTTCATGGAAGGTTTTTTATGTGGTAGCCCCGGATGGGCTTTGTTATTGCATGGGCGAAAAATTGTAGAACAATCACACACCATGAACTAGTTTTATGTAAATGATCCCGATGGTAATATGCTTACATTCATTTAACCTATTTAAACTGTTGTTGTGATTCAGCCATTAGAAATGAAATTGAATTTACCCATGGAAGTAGCCAATGGCGTTATTTCTACAACAACAAAAGTGTGGGACATACTTGCTGCAAGTCACGATGGAAACATTGAAAGAGTAAAAGAACTCGTTAATGAATGTTATGAACTTATCTATGCTCAATACAATTATACGCCGCCTATCCATTTTGCAGTAAGAGAAGGTCACACAGAGTTGGTAAAATATTTACTTGATAATGGCGCTCATGATCCCAATTATAAAATATATCCGTTTCTTGACAGCCTTATTACCATTGCACAAGACAGAGAACATAGTGAAATAGCAACATTACTAAAGCAATACAACAACACGCCTTCCCTTCACAAGTTTAAAGGTGACAACGGAAAAATTTTCTTCAACAGAAGTGAATTACAAAAAGAATTTGAAAAGGTAGTCAGCAATGAAGATTTTGAACGAACAGAACAAATATTAAAAGAGCATCCGGAGGTTGTATTAGATGAAACATATTTTTGGGGGGAAGGTATTTTACTGTTTGCTGCAAAGAAGAACAATCGCAAAATGATTGATCTCTTAATGACTTATGGCGCAAAAGTTCACGATATCTTGAAATGGACGCAGTTTTATTATTTCGAACGGTTAGATGGCGCAACATACATGATGGAAAAAGGAATGAATCCGAACACTATGAACTGGCATCGTGTTACCATTCTTCATGACATGGCGCAAAAAGACGATATTAAGAAAGCGGAATTACTGATTAAATATGGGGCTAATATAAATGCGTTAGAAGAAGAGTATTGCTCAACACCTTTGGGCATGGCAGTAAGATGGGGAAATACAGGCATGGTTGAATATTTATTAAAGCAAGGTGCAGATGTAAATAAATCTGCAGCCTCATGGTCAACACCGCTTGCATGGGCAAGAAAAAAAGGGCATACCGCAATTGAAAACATGCTTTATAAAGCGGGAGCCAAATAAACAAGGGTATCTCGAATTTCGTTTTGCCCTATCTTAAACTAAGTCAATTCAGCGCGTTGCATGAAAAACTTCTGCTTATAATTACTCTGCATATTCTCCCTCCCAAGCACTAATTACATCCTCTGTCAATTTTTGATTGCGCATCGTTGTTGGGAATGCAATTTCCTGATGGCACGCTTGCAGGTGCATAACGCGATAAGTTGGAATCGTATAAGCCATTTTCAATAAACTTTACTATCTGTGCAATTTCAGTATCAGTTAAACCGAGAGGAACAAACGATTTTGGCAACCTTGAAACAGGTACCTTGGGATTTTGAGGAACAGCATTATTAAAATATCGTACCACTTCTTCAACACTTGTAAACGATGCCCCATGACCAAAGAAATGCACATCTTTTAAATTGTATAATTGTGGCACCTTAAATTTATACTTTTCTCCTTCTTTATTTGTAAATCCGCCTCTGCCTTTGTTTTCGAGAGCATCGTTTGGAATATTGATTACACCATTTACACCTTCCTGCATATCGCTCATAGCGAGAGCATAAAATGCATTAGTACTTAATGCGGGTCCCTTATGACATTTATTGCAGCCTGCTTTTCCAAAAAATAATTTTCTTCCTGCATTTTCTTCCGGCGTTAAAGCAGCTTTATCACCGCGAATCCATCTTTGAAAAGGTGATTGGTTGGGCAATAAAGTTCTTTCGTATGCGGCTATTGCCAGCGATACTGTGGTGAGACATATACGCCGCTGAATTGGCGTATCCGGAAAAGCGGCATCAAATAATGTTTTATAAGTAGAGTTGGAAGTAAGCCAGTCGGTATCTACATTGAGACGGTGTTTGGGAAAAGCTGCAAAGCCAAGCGTTTCCAGTCCCTGATAGCCTAACAAGTTAACGGATAACGGACCTGTCCACAATGTCTGCGTGTTGGCATTTACACCTGTTGCTCCCAGTGATCCATTCCATAACATTACTTCCTGATACGCCGTATTAAGCGCTGAAGGCGTACGGATGGGCTGAACATCTATTAAACTTTTCGGATAACTTGGCGAAGGAATTCTTGTTTCTCCTATCACACCAAAGCCAACACCACCTTCGCTTATGCCTTGTGCCAAACCGGCTTGAAAACCTGCTTCAGCATGATGGCAACTTGCACAGGAGTAAGTATAAAGACCTTCGCTAAATTTAGGATTTCCGCCCAATCTTGTTTCATGAAACAGTAATTTTCCTAATTCCACTTTCTCCAGAGTAAGCGGATTACGGGGATCTTGCGGAATAGAATCGTAATGATCGCTTTGAGGGAGAATCAACTTTGTGTAATCAACTGCATCTGATTCTTGGGAAGCATCAATACTTGGTAAAGCAGATTGCAAATCATCTTTCCGGCATCCTGCAGCAATTACAATACAAATAAGTACAGGTAAGAATAATTGTTTCATGGGTATTCCGATTTAGGGCTGTCTGAGTTTAGAGTTTAAAGCAGACAGAACGTGTTTTCGAATGAATAAAAGTATGGAAAAAATATATTGCCGAAATTAATTTTCGATTAATCGCTTTTTAATCACGGCGAACAGAATATCAGCTCTTTTCTGCTTTTGCCCTTCTTTTCTCTTGGAGTTTTTGAAAAGCTATACAAAGAATAAACCTCTTTTTGAGCCTATAATTATGTGAAAAAATATCCCTCTTCCCGGCACTTACTTAATTCTTTATTTGTTTTTTATTCCATTGCATAATAATTGCAGTAGTTGGCACATGAATAAAAACGAGGAAAAGAAACAAGAGAAAAAAGATCCTTTAGTGGGACTTGTTGAGAAAAATATCAAAGCTCTTGTGAACCGTCAAATGGAGGAAGAAAAACAAAAGCCTTTCAGAGAAAAGATTGGAGAACGTATTGGTCGCTTCACAGGTAATCTTGCATTTATTTATACGCATGCGATTATTTTTGGAATTTGGATTACATGGAACGCTGGATGGCTTGGTTTGAAACCATTTGATCCTTCGTTTAGCATTTTGCAAATAACTACGCAGATAGAAGCAATTTTTCTCACCACTTTTATTTTAATGAGTCAAAACAGTTTGGATGCGCAGGCAGATAAACGCGCAGAGCTCGATTTGCAAATAAGCTTGTTAAGCGAACATGAATTAACACGTTTGATTGCACTGGTAAAAGGCATAGCACAAAAGCTCGAAGTGCAGGAAGCAAAGGATCCGGAAATTGATGAATTGTCAAAAGATGTAATGCCCGAAGAATTAATGGACAAACTGGAAACAGAAAAACAAAAAACCGGAACAAATAAAAGTTTGTAGCCCGGGTTTATTTAGTATGAAATATTTTGATACCAGCTTTTGTTTTTTATAGCATCCCTGCCTGAACTGCGTTCACGCAGGCAGGGTCCCTTGCGTCGCATTTCGTTCATCAGAAGGACAAGTGGCATCTGCGGTTTTAAGGCCATGTTTGCAAATTAGAATCTAACGGCTTCAAGGGAGTTGCATCATTTAACTCCGTTTCGAATTGTTTCATTGTAACTAACACCCACCTGTCAACTGTAAGTGGTACAACTCTTGCTGCAATGTGTGTAATTTAATTTTTCATTTAAATTCGCTGTCATGAAAAACATGGAAACTTCCAACCCGCTCGATCATGTTAAAAATATTCAATCCGAGTTTGAAAAATTAATTGACCATCTTCGTAAGGATATTAGTATTGTAAAAGAGCCAAGGGCTAAAGCACTTTTTGAAACGTCCGCAGAGGTGTTAAGAGGCTTAGCAAAAGCATTTTCTGATTATTGCGAAAAAAATGAAAAAGCGTGGAAGAATAATTGACTTTTTAATGCACAGTACTGCTTGCTTTGCATGAACAATATTGTTCATGTTTTTATTTCCTTTTACTGTTCACATAATTGTTGTCCTTTAACATCTTCCTTCTACCTGTGTTCTTCCTGCGTGTTAATTTTGCAAATTAAACATGAGCAAACACAGCAACAGACCGGAAACAGTTTTTGAGAACGAGCACTTTATTGTCATCAATAAACCTTCGCATTTATTAAGCATCCCCGACAGAACTCAATCTGAACTTTCATTGAAAGACATTTTGATTGACCGTTATGGTGAAATATTTACCATACATCGTCTTGACAAAGAAACAAGCGGTGTAATTGTTTTTGCAAAAAACGAAGAAACGCACAAGCAACTTTCAGAATTATTCGAAGGGAGAGAAGTTGAAAAATATTATGTTGGTTTAGTGCATGGAAAAATGCAAAACGAAGAAGGCATTATTGATGCACCAATTGGAGAGCATCCGTCAAAAAAAGGAAAAATGATTACGCATGCAAAAGGTAAACCTTCTTTAACCGATTATGAAGTGATTGAAAATTTTCGTCTGTTTTCATGGCTCAAGTTCCGTATACATACAGGTCGTACACATCAAATACGTGTGCACATGCAACATATTGGTCATAGCATTGTGTGCGATGAATTATATGGAAGCAATGAACCTGTTTACATTTCCTCACTAAAGCGAAATTATCATTTATCAAAAAACGAGGAGGACGAAAAACCCATTCTCTCAAGACTCGCATTGCATTCTTTACAGCTAAAGTTTTCTTTGTATGGTAAGCAATATGAATTCGATGCAGAAATTCCCAAAGATTTAAAGGCAACATTGCAGCAGTTGAGAAAGTGGAATAAAGAGTAAGGTTTAAGATTGAAGGTTTAAGGTTTAAGGTGTCTTGTACTATTATTTCAAATCAAATTTTTCAAATAGTTCAGTAATATTCTAAACGATGAAGTGAGTGACACAACCGGCGATGCCACGAAGAACTACAGCCCGTAAAATAAAAAACTCCTGCATAAAAAATACAGGAGTCTATTCATCGGGAAACATGTAATTTATTCAAGATTAGGTTGCGGAGTGTAACGCAGATAAGGTTTTACAACTTTTACACCTTTAGGAAATTTTTTCACTGCATCTTCAGTGGTAACTGCTGGCACTACAATAACATCTTCTCCCGCCTTCCAATCCGCAGGAGTAGCCACGCTGTAGTTTGCAGTGAGCTGTAGTGAATCAACCACACGCAACACTTCGTAAAAATTTCTTCCTGTTGATGCGGGGTATGTGATAATTAATTTTATCAACTTATCTGGACCAATTACAAACAAAGACCGCACAGTTGCTGTAGCAGATGCATTGGGATGAATCATGTCGTAAAGCGTTGCCACTTGTCTGTCTTCATCAGCAATAATGGGAAAATTTACAGAACAATTTTGTGTTTCATTAATATCGTTAACCCAACCAAGATGTTTATCGAGCGGGTCAACACTCACTGCCAAAACTTTTACATTGCGTTTTCTAAACTCTTCATTCAACAGCGCAGTTTTGCCAAGTTCTGTTGTACAAACCGGTGTGTAATCAGCAGGGTGCGAAAACAAAATTCCCCAGCCATTGCCGAGATATTCGTAAAAATCAATTTCTCCGGCGGTCGTCTTTGCTTTAAAATTTGGTGCTACATCACCTAAACGTAAGCTCATATGTTTGTGTTTTTAAGTTTAAAGTTTGCGAATATAATATTCCCTACCGAAAAAGTAGACTACTGAAAAATAAATTTTCTTTAATAGTAAAAACTAATGAGTGTTAATGTGATGATGATTTTTGCTGATGAACTGATGGTTATAATGGCATCACCTGTTGTGTCACTCACTGCAAGGTTCTTCTTTCAATTTAGCTGTAGCAATCATGCTTCGAACTCGTTTTACAATTCTGTACGTTCTTAATTATGACAACGACTAAAGATTATATTCATGCGCGCCATCATAAATAGTTATCATAAATTGTAGGTTCAATAAAATGTTTATGCCTTTAGATACTCATAAATATACAAACGGAGAGGTTACCGTAATATGGAAACCAAATATGTGCATGCATTCTACTATATGTTGGAAAAATCTTCGTTCTGTTTTTGACCCCTTTGTAAAACCTTGGATAAATATGCAAGGCGCACCAACAAAACGCATCATTGAACAAGTGAAACAATGCCCCAGCGGTGCATTGACTTTTGTTATGAACGAAGATGCAGTTAGGAATAATACAGAAACAGAAAATAAATAACAATCCTCCTTTATTAATCAACAGGTAGCTTACCGGTAACAAAAAAACTTACAATCGCAATGCAGGTTATTGCTATGGCTGCAAAGAGCAAAACAAATTTTGCCTTTCTCAATAATTCATCATCTTTCCTTTGTACTCCAACATACAACATTCTTATGCCGATGAACAAAACAATTATCGAACCCGTAAACAGCAGAACATAAAAATAAAAAAGTGCATTTACTACATCGAGCATCATAATGATAAAAATTCGACTTCTGTAAATAAACTGAATTTTTGCTTTTTTGTGCTGCAGAACTTTTTAATAGCCACACAGTAAAACTTGGTAACCCGAAAATCCGTTTTCTGTGCTTACGCGAAATTTTATATCAGTGCGTTGGTGCTTTGCAATTTCATTTATCTCTTTATTTTGTGTCATGCTTTCTATTGATTGGTTACTTATTGCTGTACTTATTTTGTGTATGGCATTAAGTGTGCTTTTTAAAAAACTTACACTCATTGCAACACTTGTTGGCGGAGCAGTTGCATTATTTGTTTTTTTAGGAGCGGGATATTTTGGAGTTGTCATGCTTGCAACGTTTTTTATTTTAGGCTCTGCTGCTACATCTTGGAAGATGAATGTAAAACAACAATTAGGCTTTGCAGAAAGAAATAAAGGAAAAAGAACAACTGGGCAAGTGCTGGCAAATGGCGGCGTGGCTGCAATAATGGGAATGCTTGTCTGGTTGTATCCTGCATACAAAAATATTTTTGTTGTTATGATGTCGGCAGGTCTTGCATCGGCAACTGCAGATACACTATCATCAGAACTTGGAACTCTTTACGGAAAAAAGTTTTATAACATCATCACTTTTAAAAAAGATACAAGAGGATTGGATGGAGTTATAAGTGTTGAAGGAACATTGATTGGAATTCTTGGAAGTGCGATTATCGCAGCACTATATTCAATTGGGTTTGAAGGGGGTAAAAACTTTTTTGTGATTGTTATAGCAGGAACCATAGGCAATATCGCAGATTCATTTTTAGGCGTGTTGTTTGAACGGAGAAATTATTTATCAAACAATGCGGTGAATTTTTTAAACACCTTTGTCGCAGCGATGGTTGCGTTGATCTTTTTGATATTAATGGTCTGACCATCCCTGTCTAACCATTATGACACATCGCTAACTTTTAAATTGTAATAATAATTATTAACCAAACTCAGACCGGGGGCGGTCTGACTTTGGTTGCGTCCCAAACAAATAAAATTCACTTTCACAATACATCATTCATTATCTTCAAGCCAAAAATTTTGTGAGGTATTTTATAACTGCTTTCGTTATTTTTTGTTTATCGCAAACCATTTACTGTCAACATTCTTATTGGCAGCAGCAGGTAAATTATACGATTGAAGTTACACTGCACGACGAAGATCATTCACTCACCGGTTTTGAAAAAATGGAATATATCAACAACTCTCCTGATACACTCACCTGCATATACATGCATTTATGGATGAATGCATATAAAAACGACCGCACTGCTTTCAGCGAACAATTATTAAAGAATGATAACACCAATTTTTATTTTTCTGATGAAGAACAAAGAGGTTATATTAACCAACTTGATTTTAAAGTGAAAGATGTTTCACTTATTGTTGAAGAAGACACACAGAACATTGACATCATTAAATTGATATTACCCAAACCATTGCTGCCTCATGATTCAATTATTATTACAACGCCTTTTCATGTAAAGCTGCCTTATAATTTTTCGCGTGGCGGTCATATTGGTCAGAGTTACATGATAACGCAATGGTATCCTAAAGCAGCATTATACGATAAAGGTGGATGGCACGCAATGCCCTATTTAGATCAGGGTGAATACTATAATGATTTTGGAAATTATTCTGTGAATATAACATTACCTTCTAACTATAAGGTCGGTGCAACTGGAGTGTTAGAAAGTATAGACGAAAACATAATCATAAAAAAACAAGAAAACCAAACAAAGAATAATAACAAGCAAAATCTTATTAACATAAAACCCAAGACTCAAAACACAAAACCTTTCTTTCCCAAAAAGCAAGCCGAACCGGAGACCACACCTTCTTCCAATAAAGCAAAAACATTGCATTATGTTGCAGACCGCGTTTCAGATTTTGCGTGGTTTGCCGATAAAAATTTTATTGTAAAAACAGATACTATACAATTATCAACACGCACTATAAAAGCATCATGCTATATTTTACCGGAGACTGCAAAGCTGTATGCAAACAGCATGCACTTTATAAAAAGAGCAGTACGTTTTTACAGCAATGAGTTAGGTGAATATCCTTTCCCAACAGTAAATGTTGTATGCAGTCCTGTTGAGGGCCCTGGTGGTGGCATGGAATATCCGATGATAACAATTGTAAACGAGCAGACGGAAAAAGAACTTGATGAAACAATGGCGCATGAGATTGGACACAACTGGTTTATGGGAATTTTATCAGGCAATGAAAGAGACCACGCATGGATGGATGAAGGAATGAATACGTATGTCGAGAACAAATACATGGCAACTTATTATTCTGCAAGCGATGATTATACAACAAAGAAATTTCATTTACCACATCCTGATGAAAACCTGCTCGCTGTTGTCACTGCTTTACATAAAGATCAACCCATTGAAACAACAAGCGAAAAGTTTAATAGTGTAAACTACAACGAAGTTGCTTATACAAAAACGGGTTTCTGGATGGAGCAACTGGAAAAAACAGTTGGAGCAGAAACGATGCATACAATTATGCGACAGTACTATAAACAATATGCTTTTAGACATCCGCAACCGGAAGATTTTAAAAGAGTGGCGGAAGAAGTTAGCGGCAAAAACCTTTCAACTATTTTCAATAAACTGTATGAAACAGGTTTTGTTGACAGCAGTAATTTAAGAAAGCAAACAAAGCTAAAATTTATATTTCCGAAGTTTGATAATAAATATAACTACATCACGGTTTCGCCTGTTGTTGGTTACAACACTTATGATGAATTGATGATTGGCGGCACCATTACCAATTATCAACTTCCTTTAAAGAAATTTAATTTTTTGATTGCGCCCATGTATGCAATAAACAGCAGTCGTTTTACCGGTGCAGCAAGATTTTCATACAATTACTTTACACAACAAACATGGTTTGAAGGCGCAATAAGCGGCATAGGTTATTCCATTAATAAATATGATAAAGGAGATGGAAATTTTTTATACATAGGCTTAACAAGAATTATTCCTTCTGTAAGACTCACTTTATACAACAAAGACCTTCGCGAAAAAAGCAAATGGATATTTCATTTCAGAAATTTTTTGATGAATGAAGACGAACTGCGATTCAACACAATTATAAACCCACCTGATACATTTGATGTTGTAAGCAAAAAAGCTGTATTCCACACTATTAATCAATTAAAGGTTGGTTATGAGAATAACAGAATACTATATCCCTATAACGGTAACATAACAGTTGATCAAGGGAAACAATTTTTGCGCATTGGATTTACAGGAAATTATTTTTTCAATTATAGAGAAAAAGGTGAGGGCGTTAATGCAAGATTTTTTGCAGGCAAGTTTTTTTATCTCACTTCAAAAACATTCATCAATCAATACAACACCGATCGCTACCATTTAAATATGAGTGGACCGAAAGGTTATGAAGATTATACTTACAGCGATTATTTTATTGGCAGAAATGAGTTTGAAGGTTGGAAGAGCCAGCAAATCATGGAACGTGATGGTTTCTTTAAAGTAAGGACAGATTTGCTTGGCAATAAAATAGGCAAAACAGATGATTGGTTAATCGCGCTCAATGTCAGTGGAAATATTCCTAAACAAATCAATCCTTTTAACGCGTTGCCATTTAAAGTTCCTGTGAAGTTTTTTCTTGATGTTGGTACTTATAGCGAAGCATGGGAAGATGAACCTGCAACAGGAAAATTTTTATATGATGCAGGTTTGCAATTTTCTCTTTTTAAATCTGGCATCAATATTTATTTTCCTATGTTGTACAGCAAAGTATATAGCGATTATTTTAAATCAACATTGGGTGATAAACGATTTTGGAAAACAGTTTCTTTCAATATCAATCTCACTGTTTTGCAGCCAAACAATTTAATGAGAGAACTACCATTATAATATGCCTGCTTCCGTTGAAATATTATCATCTCATAAAGTTGATTTTGAAAAATGGGATGCATGTGTTCGGTTAAGCAGCAATGCATTGATTTATGCTACTTCATCTTATCTGAATCACCTCGCAGACAACTGGCATGGAGTTGTTGTTAACGATTACGATTGTGTTATGCCGATTGTATGGAGAAAAAAATTTGGAATAAAATACACTTACGATGTTCCTTTTGTTCAGCAACTCGGTTGGTTTAGTGTAAAAGCAATGAGTGATGATTTCGATTTCACCAAAATATTATTCAGCTTTTGCAGATACGGAGATTATGCTTTCAATTATCATAACAGCATTCAAATAGATAATGCTTCACTCGCAACCAACTATGTGCTCGACCTTTCACAATCTTATTCTGTGCTTATAAAAAATTACAACACAGATCTTATCAGCAATTTAAAAAAAGCCGCCAAACAAGAATTAATTTATTCGAACAGTAATTACAACACTGCAATAGAGCTTTATAAAAATTTGTATCAACAAAAAACACCGCAGGTTTCAAGCAGTGATTTTAAAAACTTCTCAAAACTTTGTGCTCACTTATCAAAAAGCAACAATGTAATTGTAAGGAATGTTATTAACGCAAAAAATGAAACGCTTGCAATGGCTTTGCTTTTGAAAGATGAAAGACGATTGTATAATCTAATGAACAGTACAACACAACAGGGACGAAAAGCAGAAGCCAATCATTTTTTATTCGACAATATTTTTAAGGAGTTCGCAGAAAGCAATCTCATTTTCGATTTTGAGGGTTCCGATATTCCCGGAGTAAAAAGTTTTTATGAAAAGTTCGGAGTAAAAAATCAACCTTACTATAAATTACATTTTAATCATCTGCCGGCTATACTAAAGTGGACAAAATTTTGACCGTGATGTTGAAAATTTTTTTTATTGCTCATTCGTTAGTATAGTTGAGTAAAGTTTGAAATTTTGTTTCGATTTTCATGTGGAGAGGAAATAAGAATGAGGTCAAAGTGCTGATCGGTCTTCAATAATTCTCTCTGCAATTATCAGATCAACGGGTCGTGTAATTTTTATGTTATCGTATTCGCCTTCAGTAAGAAAAACTTCTTTGCCTGATGCTTCCACAACGGTCGCCTCATCGGTAAACGACTCATCAAAATCGCGTTCAAATGCGGGCAGCAAAATGTTACTCAAAAAAGTTTGCGGTGTTTGAATAATGCGCACCTGTTGCCTGTCCTTCACATAATGTGAACCATTCTTCAAAATACGCACACTGTCTGTTGCAGCAACAGCCGGAATCGCGCTGCCCTTTTCCAGTGCTTGTTTATAGCAACGTTTAATCAACGGCACACTCACAAGACAACGTACGCCATCGTGCACAAAAACAACAGATTCATCTTTCACTAATTTCAAACCTTCCTTAACCGAATCAAATCTTGTTGGCCCACCATGCACAAGCGAAATTCTATTTCCTGCAAACTGCACTGCAATTCTTTCGCCTTTCACAAAATGGTCTTTCGGTAAAACAAGAATCACATGCAGATCGTCGAAGGCACGCAAAAAAGAATCAATTGTGTACCATAGCAAAGGTTTGCCATTCAGCAAAAGAAATTGTTTAGGAATTACATTGCCCATCCTTGTGCCCGAGCCACCTGCAACAATTACTGCATATTTTTTCATCATAACAAAGAAAATGAATTTTTATCCAAACTATCGGATTTACGTTTTTGTATAATGTTTTATTTTTATGAGGTCAACTTTTAAATCTTTTCTCATCGTCTGTTGCGTCGCACTCTTTTACTTCAAAACACTACTCACCTTCGGTTTCCGATTCAATACACGTCAAATAAACATTTAATGTCTCAATGACTCTTAGTTTTTTCTGCTGAGGAAATCTTATTTTACAATAAAAATTATTTTTGATGTAATGTGAAGTTGGCTTTATCAGCCCGAAATATTTTTACCAAATGTTTCAAGGAAGAATATAACGTTGTCCCCTCTGCATTTCAGGCACAGGAGAAAAAGAAAGCGAAAGATGCACAAGGAAGCGAGATGTAAGCCAACAATAATTTATTTTCATGTTCGTGTCGTTAATATTTTTATGTTACAGACAGTAGATTTTCATGGCCTCGTTCCTTGTGTCACTCACTTCAACAGATTGATTAAATGTTGAGATGAATTAAATTACTATCAGAACTATAATTTTGCGCCTTTAAATGAAATTTCCGTTCAATGGATTGGAGAAGCTTTTATGAAAATTATTCCGCTTTCAGAAGGAGTGTTTACAATAGATAAAACAAAAGTTTTTGTTCCGTTTGATTTAGGCAGTGATGACTTACAAAAAAGACCAACAGGCAGTTTATTGGTAGAAGTGCAACCTTTTGTTGTAATCACCAAGAAAGATATTTTATTACTTGATACAGGTCTTGGATTTAAGCGAAATAATGAATTGCAAATTCACACAAATCTAAAATCAAATGGCATTCAACCGGCTGATGTTACAAAAGTTTTGCTTACTCATTTGCATAAAGATCATGCAGGCGGTGTAAGCATGACAGACAGATTAGGTCATCGTGAAATTACATTTCCCAATGCAACCTATTATGTGCAACAGAAGGAACTTTCATTTGCAATGGACACTGGCTTTCCATCATTTATGACTGATGAAATTGCTATTCTTGAAAACAATAAAAAAGCTGTTTTGCAAAACGGAGATGGTGATATTGACGATTATATTCATTATCATGTTACAGGTGCACACAGTCCTTATCATCAGGTATATTGGATAACAGAAGATGATGAAACTATTTTCTTTGGCGCTGATGATGCACCTCAATTGCAGCAGATGAAAAATAAATTCGTTGCCAAATATGATTATGATGGAAAAAAAGCAATGCACTTGCGTCAGCAATGGTGGAAAGAAGGCAATGAAAAAAAATGGACATTTCTGTTTTATCATGATGTAAAAACACCGACGTATGTGAAATTGTGAGTCGTGAATGGTCATTCATGAGTAGTCTGTGGTGAGTAGTGAGTAATCAATTCTTTGCTACCTTGTTTCTTAGCTCCGCAGTTGTTAAAACAAATCAAAACGCAACAGCTCAATAATGTTCAGAACGTTCAAGTGAGTGACACAACAGAAGTTCAGTAGTAAATCGCAAGCTAAGTACATAAAACAAAAAAGTCCGTATAAAACGGACTTCAATATTTTATAGCATAACAAATCTTGTTAGTCTTTCTTCACTACTTCACCATCAATAGTAAGAATTACCGGCTCGGCAACATTCGCAAATTTTACCGTAACTGTTTTTGTAAATGCGCCTGGGTTAGCGGCGTTGTAAGTAACTTTTATCTTTTCTGTCTTGCCGTTTAAGACCGGAGTCTTTGGATATTCGGGCGTTGTGCAACCGCATCCTGCTACGGCCGATTCAATCACAACGGGTTTGCCCGAACTGTTGGTAAAAGTAAATTCCGTTGTAACAGGAGTGCCTTGTGCAATTTTACCAAAAGAATGTTTCATCGTTTTAAACTCAACAGGTGAAGCGGATTTTGCATTATCGTTCTGAGCAAAAACAGGTGCTGCAATAACAAAAGCTAATACTGCTAATATTGTTTTCATCGTAATTGTTTTAATGATTATTGATTGGGGTTTGGTTTTAATTTTTCGATGGTGGCATTACCGGGTGCAGCATTGTCGGGTGTTTTATAGGTTTGTCCGTGAAATTTTATTACCTGACTTAAACCACCGTTGAAGAATATCGTAATTATTTTGTGAAACTCGCCATCTGTAGCGCCATTAAAACCGATTCCAACTTTAAATGTTTCACCGGCTGCATAAGGACCTGCGCTCCATTTTGGCGTGGTGCAACCGCAACCAACCTGCACATTTTCAATTTTAAGAGAATCGTTTGATATGTTTTTCATCTCAAGCTCAAACTCGGCAGGTTTTCCAAAAGGTATTTTACCAAAATCATGATCAAGTTCTTTAAACTCTACCACTTTAGTAATATCCTTTTGCGTTTGATCCGTTGATTGTGTTTGTTGAGTTTGTGCATTTAAAGCAAGCGCGACAAAAAAAGCCGGGATGAGCACCAATAATTTTTTCATTGTATAATTTTTTCGGAATGTAAAAATATTGATTTCTTTTTTTGGAAAATATTCAATTTGATAATAGTTCTTTAAAAGTTGATTAATTAAATAAATCTTTACCGCCATAATTAGGGAATTCAGAACAAATATAACTATTGAATGTTTTTAGCTTTGAAAATTACCTGCAGCGCTTACAGTCACTTTTTAAGAGCATTTGGACTCGTAGCTGTTGTGGATAAAGAATAATAAAGTGGCACCCGTTTTGGCTTAATTTCAGATAACAAAAATGTAATTGATATTTTTGGCGTATGGAAAACAATACCCTGTATTTGCAACAAAATGAAAGCATGCTCTCGTACGAGGACTTTAGAAGTGAAGTTCTTAATGACTATCGCATTGCTTTAGAAAGCCGCGAAGCAAGCCTTTTGGGACGTCGCGAAGTGCTAACGGGTAAAGCCAAGTTTGGCATTTTTGGCGATGGCAAAGAGGTGGCGCAAGTGGCGCTTGCAAAATTTTTTAAACCGGGTGATTGGCGTTCGGGCTATTACCGCGACCAAACTTTTGTTTTCGCTGCCGGAATTGCTACTGTTCAACAGTTCTTTGCACAGTTATATGCGGACCCTGATACAAACCATGAGCCGTTCAGTTCAGGCAGGCAAATGGTGAGTCATTTTGCATCGCGCAATTATACTGAAGATGGGAAATTGCTTCCTCTTGCACATCAAAAAAATGTGGCGGCAGATATGGCGCCAACGGCTTCACAAATGCCGCACAGCTTGGGTTTGGCGCTTGCTTCAAAGTTGTTCAGGAACTCACCTGTCTTAAAAAATAAAACTGATCTTTCGGTAAATGGCAATGAAGTTTGTTTTTGCACCATTGGTGATGCATCAACATCTGAAGGTCATTTTTGGGAAACCATTAATGCGGCGGGTGTAATGCAGGTGCCGCTGGCAGTATTTGTTTGGGATGATGGTTACGGTATCTCGGTTCCTACAAAATATCAAACAACAAAAGGTTCTATTTCGGCGGCACTAAAGGGTTTACAAAAAAAGAGCGATAGCAACGGTATAGATATTTATACTGTAAAAGCATGGGATTATGCAAGCTTGTGCGAAGTGTTTGAAGAAGGAATAAACAAAATAAGAAATACACATATTCCTGCGGTGTTTCATGTTGAAGAAGTAACGCAACCGCAGGGACATTCAACGTCGGGGAGTCATGAGCGCTATAAAAGTGCAGAGCGTTTGGAGTGGGAAAGAGAATGGGATTGTATAAGAAAAATGCGCGAATGGATTATCAACAATAATATAGCCACATCAGATGAATTGCTTGGTATTGAAGAAACCGCAAAAGATAATGTAAAGCAAAGCCGAAACCGTGCATGGCAGGAATATATTACTCCTGTTAAAGAACAGGCGAATAACACGGTTGAACTCATCAAGTCAACGGTAGTAAATGATATTAACCGTTACAATACGCTTCAAAAGATTGCAAAGGAACTTGAGCGTAATCGCGAGCCGCTGCGGCGCGACATAGTGCATAGCTTATCACTTGCAATTGATGCCGTACAAAACTCTCCAACTGTAAATACTTTAAAAGACTATTACAACGAATTAAAAGAACTAAACAGGTCGCTTTATAATTCGTGGTTGTATAATGAAGGTTCATCAAGTGCTCTGAATGTTGAGGAAGTTAAACCTGTACTAAACGATGATGCACCTTCAATTAATGGATATGAAGTATTGAATCGTTACTTCGATCAACTGTTTACAAACAATTCATCTGTTGTTGCTTTTGGTGAAGATGTCGGTTTTATCGGTGATGTGAACCAAGGATTTGCAGGTCTGCAACAAAAGCATGGTGAATCAAGAATATTTGACACCGGTATTCGTGAACTGACCATAATGGGTCAAGGAATAGGGCTTGCATTAAGAGGTTTGCGACCTATTGCCGAGATTCAATATCTTGATTACCTCGTGTATGGTTTGCAACCATTAACCGATGATGCTGCAACTATGCAATATCGCACAAAAGGAGTGCAGCACTGCCCGCTGATTGTACGTTCGCGTGGACATCGTTTGGAAGGCATTTGGCACAGCGGCTCACCAATGGGAATGATTATAAACTCACTTCGTGGCATGCATATATGTGTGCCGCGTAATATGGTGCAGGCTGCTGGTATGTACAACACCATTTTGCGAAGCACCGATCCCGCAATTATTATTGAATGTCTTAATGGTTATCGTCTAAAAGAAAAACTTCCCTCGAATCTTTCGGAAATGACAGTGTCGCTTGGCGTTCCCGAAATCTTAAAGGAAGGTGATGATATTACTATTGTTTCTTATGGTTCTGTTTTGCGCATTATTCAAGAAGCGGTTGCAAGGCTTGAGGCGGAAAGAATAAGTTGTGAAATAATTGATGTGCAAACACTGTTGCCTTTCGATATTCATCATAAAATTTTGGATTCACTCAAAAAAACAAACCGCATTGTTTTTATTGATGAAGATGTTCCGGGCGGTGCAGCAGCCTACATGTTCAACAAAGTAATGGAAGAGCAGGGCGGTTATCGCTGGCTCGATGTTTCGCCAAGAACAATTACTGCAAAAGCGCACAGACCAGCTTATGGCAGTGATGGTGATTATTTCAGTAAACCAAACGCAGAAGAAATAACAGAAGTAATTAGAGAAATGATGTCGGAATGAAAAAAGGCTGCGAGCTACGAGCAGTGAGCTACGAGCAATTACTCGTAGCTCGTAGCTCACTTTTTATGGCTTTCTCATAACTCAATACTGCAATTAATCCACTCGGGATCAAACTTAGCGTTATAGTATTTTTTATAGAAGTTTATCGCGGGTTCATTCCATTCAAGCACCTGCCAAACAATACCTTTGAAATTTTTTGCTTTTGCTTCTTCAATCAATGCATCAAATAACAATTTACCTATGCCTTTGCCTCTTGCACTCTCTGTTACTACAATATCTTCAAGATACATTCTTTGTCCCTTCCATGTTGAGTAGCGAATGTAATACAAAGCAAAGCCAAGAATTTGTTCTCCCTCATCCGAGGGTGAGGAAGCAACAAATCCCCACCACACAGGGTTTTCACTAAAGCCGCTTTCCTCAAAATGTTCAAGTGTAACAGTTACTTCATCGGGTGCTCTTTCATAAGTAGCAAGTTCTTTAACAAGGTCTAATAAGCGTTTACAATCTTTTCTTTCGGCGCGTCGAATGGTAGTGCTCATGTTATAAAAAGTGAATAGTAGTTTTCGAATTGTTTTTCATTGAGCGTCTAAAATAATAATTTCTCGTTTTAACGATATTTCTATTGCTGCAGAGAAATATTTTGAAGGCTTAAAAAAATAAAAAAGTGCCATTTTACAGGCACTTTATTTTAAACTTTTTGATTAATGTTATAAGAACAGTTTAATTATTTCTTCTTGTCTGATAAGAAAAGATCGAGTGCCGCAATCATACTCGGTGCTTGTGGTGCAGGCGCTTTAATCTGAACATCAAGACCTGCATCTTCAATCGCTTTAATAGTGTTATTACCAAATGCGCCTATCAACGTTCCGTTTTGATTAAAAGAGGGATAATTATCAAGCAAACTTCTTACACCGCTTGGCGTAAAGAAACAAATTACATCGAATGCTTGTTTATCCATTACATCTTTTACATCATTGCTTACGGAGCGATACATGAAAGCCAACTGGTATTCGCATTGATTGTTCTTTAACCAGTTCACAATTTCATTGTCTTGCTGGTTTTCGCTGCACACATAAAGAAACTTTTCATTTTCCTTATGCTTGTTTATAACGTCGAACATACTTTTATTGGTACCATCGGCGCCATAGAAAACTTTTCTCTTGCGATAAAGAATAAACTTTTGCAGGTATAAAGCCACAGCTTCTGTAATGCAGAAATACTTCGTATCCTGACTAATAGTAACTTTCATTTCATCGCAGGTGCGAAAGAAATGGTCAATAGCATTGCGGCTTGTAAATATTACAGCAGTGAAACTGGCAATATCAACCTTTTGACGGCGAAATTCCCGAGCAGGTATTGGCTCGAGTTTAATAAAGGGATGAAAAGTTAATTCTACATTATACTTTCTGGCAAGCTCGAAGTACGGAGACTTTTCGCTTTCTGGCTTTGGCTGGGTAATTAATATATTCCGTGCTTTAGCTGTGCCGGATGCTTTTTGAGACCCATTTTTTAGCATGCTCTTTATTCGGATTTTTTAATTAAAAGCTTTTACCCACAAGACTGAACAATACCTTATAAAGGATTAGCATGGGCATTAATTCAACGGCGCAAAGATAGATAAAAAAATGTAACGGATGAATGCTTAAGGTATTTCTAATGATGGTGAGCGATACGATATATCTGAATATTAATAGTAAAATAACAACAAATCCCGCAACAGTTAGTACAATCTGTTGAATGCTTCCTGCATTGGAAAATGCAAGCAATAATAAAAGCGGCAACAGCGCTAAACCAATTACTTTATTAACAAGAAACACAATAAAACCATACGTTGATGCCTGCTCTCTTGCATTAAAAACCCAACCCATAAATTGTATCACAAGATATTTGAAAATATATACCAGTGCGAGTAATGTGATACTGTAAACGGTAAGTAACCAAAACGAAATTTTTAACCACTTATTAATATCTGCAAGAATGGAAATAAACAATCCCCCTACAAGAATAAAGAGAATATTCATGAGTAATGCAGGTAATGCCTGTTGCATCATTTGCTCTCTTGTTTGTTTTTGACGGAACGATGCCTGGAACATTAACTGAAAAATGTTTTGATAATATTTCGGGAACAATTGTTTTATTATTGCGAGCAACAATACGATTGCTACCAAAAGATAAAACAAATAGTCTTTACTTTCAGGAATGTGTATATCTCCGTCATGCTTTAGTAAATATGTTGAATTTGTTTTTTCATAAGGAACGGAGAGTAGTCTTGCGAAAGCTGTATCTTCTTGCCATGTTAAAGGTTTTGAAACAGGAATAGCAACGATTGAATCCTGAACCGCTAATGAATCTCTTGCTTGCAAACTATCAACCGCTATGGTGTTATTTTGAAATGCGCTTACAACAGAAGAATCGGAATGTTGTGTTGTGATTTTTGCAGTATCTCTTTTTACAACTGCTGTTCTGTTGGTATCTTTTCTTAAACCCTTTAGTGAATCATTTTTCTGGGGAGTAATATTTGTTGCCTTTCGTTGAGAATCTTTTGAAGCGGAATGGCGTGCAGCACCAGCTTTGGCACTGTCAATGAGGGATTGCAAAAAACTGTCTGATTGTGCAAAGCCCCCACAAAAAATAAAAACGCAGAATATAGTAAGAAGAAGTCTCAATGCAATTATTGCTGCAAAATTAACGGTACATTCTGTATGCCAAATCTTTCTTAATTATTTTTTATGCCCATAAATTTTTGGAAGTGATTTTTCGAACTGAAGACCTGTGTAGATCAAGTTGAAGTAAATCAAAAGCGAAAACTACAGATGCCATTTATTCTACAGATAAAGTGATTGCGACGCAACGAAGATGCCATAAAATACTATTGCTGGTATCTAAAATGATTTTAAAAAATTCAGTAAAAAGGATTATTGATAGATAGGAAAATATTTACTCAATCGTTTTATCAATATGTGTAAGTTTTCCTTCTTTAGTTACTCCTTCTACAATAACTCTAAAGCGGTTAGTGATGTCGTTGTTATAAAATGAAAGACGTATTGTGTGATTTTGTTTGGTGGTAAGTATCATAGGGCTCCAATACAAAGTGGAGCGAAGGTCTTCTTCCTCATTCCGCTTATCGAAGGTGCCATAATTAGGCGAGTAAAATTCTTTTGCCGAAGTGTAACCAATCACCATTTTAAACGGCAATCCTTTACCTTTTGTGTTGGCAGGTGCGCTGCCACCCCGCTGCGTATAAACTGCGATAGCGCCATTGGCGCCGCTTCCTGCTGCACCAAAAAAAGGCGGGTCAAAAACTTTTACATAAGCAATATCAGACATACTCATGCTCGAAAGTTGATTGACATCTGTGGGCACTTCGTCAACAAAAAATGCCGGTGTGCCGCCTCGCCAGCTCACAGATGGTTGTCCGTTTATGCCACTTGTAGCACCACTAATAGTTAAGCCCGCAACTCTTCCCTGCAAATAAGAAAGAACATTCATTGCACTGCGGCCAAATGGATCATTTGCAACATCGAACTGTTTCGCCTGTCCGCCACTGAATAACCCGGATGTATATTTTTCATCCAAGACTTGCAACGGACTCTTTGTTTTTGCTTTTACCGTAACGCCAGCCAATGTTGTGCCCTCTAATAAGTTTCTTAAACGTGCCTGTTGCCCTGCAAAATACCGCTCACGATTTTCGGCTGCAGTATCAATAAAAAACAACGGTGTTTTTTTATCGAGATTAATTTTTGAAGGTGGCTTAATTGCTCCTGTATTAAACGTTACTTCGGTTGAATTAACAACATTGCCTGCAGCTGCTAATGTGTAATAAATTTTTGTTGTATCATAAAGCACAATATTAGGCTCCTGAAAAGTTCCATCCTTACCCATAACAGATTGAATCATGTTTCGTGATGTATCTTTTGTGCTTTCAAGTATCATTACGAGTAAACCCGATTGCCGCAAGTCGGATGATGAGCCAAATATTTTTCCGCCAAGTGTAATATAAGCTGTGTCGTTAGGATATTTTATCATCGGCATTTTACCATATACAATATCTTCCCATTTTATTCTCCGCCATCCATTGGTTAACATTACAAGGTCGAGCTGCTGTTGAAGGCTATCGCTGTTGTTGGTAAAATAATAAGCAGGATTATACACAACGCCTTTTAAATCTCCGGTAAGCAACAAACGCGAAATGATATTATCGCTACTGTCAATTCCAATACCTGCATCGGTTACTGCAACAGAAAGATTCGATTCAATTGAATCGGGAAGATTTATTACAAGTGTATTCTTTCCATGCTTTGAAGTGCCAAGTGCAGAGAAACCAACTTCGGGATCGAAATGATAATCGTCGTTATTAATAAATGTAATGCGCTCTGCAATGGCAACCCAATTGGAATCGAACAATGTTATTTGTAAAATTCCCGATGGCAATTGTGCAACCGGTATAGAGCCGCCGGTCATTTGTATGGAATCTAAATTTACCGAAGCCATATACACCAACTGCTGATGCATAGTTGCTACGATATGCACTTTGTTGAAATTAGCAGATGCAGTTGCAGAACGTCTTATCAAAAAACCTCTTGCTTCAGGAGTAATTCTTAGTTCTAATGAAACGCCCTCTTTTTTTATAACAGGTAGATCGGTTTGATTAAGGGTTCCGCTTTCATCTTTCCATTTAGCTGTATATTTTTCTGTTGCAGATGGCTCAAGCGTAAAGAAACCCATACCATCGTGAACAGGCATTATTTCAGCAACAGTTTCACCTTTTGAATTAACTACAGTTCCTTTTATATTAAAAGGTCTTCCGTCGGCTGTAGTTGCTTTAAATGCAATTTTATTTTCTATACCTGCAATGCAATCGCCTCCTTCAGGAAAAAATTGCAGGCTTGTTTTTCCCTGCACGAAACTTCTTACACCTGTTACTTTTGATTGAATAACCGGAAGGTCTTTGTTGTATAAAAATGAAGAATCAAAATTCAACATCCATTTTGTGTATGCCCGCACATGAATGCGTTTGCCGGCGTACGATGCAGGTATATCAAAATCGCCTCTTGATGATGATTGCACAACAGGCAACACACAATGTTTAAGCACATTGCCATCAATATCAGTAAAGTCACAATAAAAGTTAGAGCTAATCAAAGAAGGATCAATCCCCGCCATGAGGTATGCTTTAAACCAAACGGTTTCCCCAGGTGCATAAGCCGGTTTATCAAACTGTATATAAATTTTTTCCTGAGGAAAATTGGTGCCCAAATATTCAATGTTCGATTTTACCGAGTGGGCAGTTGGTGTTTGTGCTAAACAAAAAACAGGCATAAGAAAAACAAAACATAAAAGTTTCAGCATACTACTTGCAGTTTTCAGAAAACATCTCAAAATAAAACATCGGGATATTTCAAAAATCATCTTAACAGTTTTTTGTATTACCGAACAAAATAGATTTGAATGATTGTAAGATTTTTTATGAACCTGCCTGTATCAGTGATTCCATTCAACAAATTTTAATCAGCAAACGAATAAGAAATGCCTATATTCTTTGAATACTTTAGTGTGTCGCTGTGTCAGAGTGCATTAAACGGTTTAAAAATAACGTTCAGCGATAATAAGGCTTTCCTCAGCGATTGGGAAACATTTACGGTAATTGATGATATTATTTTTGACTTATCAAAACAAATAGTTTATCAATCATCAAACCCCTAAAAAAATGAAAACGAAAAAAATATCATCAATTGTTCTGCTTGGTTTCTTTGCTGCAGCTACTTTCTCCGCTTGTAAAAAATCTTACAGCCCTGCGTCACAAGCGTCTGATCAAGAGTTAGAAACGCAGTTAATGAATGCAACAAACAATGTTGCCGATTTTGACAACGCTGCAAGCGAAGATTTCGATCTTATTATGAGTAACGAATCATCTTCATCCAACGCAAGAAGCACAGTATGTTATAACGTAACTTATACTCCTTCTGCAGATGTATATCCTCATACAAAAACTGTTGATTATGGTAGCGGCTGTACCAATGAATATGGCGTTACAAAAAAAGGTAAAGTTATTATCACTTACTACGATCCGGCAGTTAGCGGTGGAAAATTTTCTGAAACCAGCTATGACAATTATTATGTGAACGATATGCATATAGTAGGCAGTGTAAAAGTTAATAAGAGTACAAATACTTCAGGTCAAACTGTTTTTACACATACCATCAATAAAACACTTACTTCCCCGGATGGCGATGTTAATGACTGGAACAGCAACCTCAAATTCACTTTAATTGCAGGTGGAAATACAACAAAAAAATCCGATGATGTATATCAAATAACCGGCAGCGCACACGGAAAAGAAACTTTGGATGGTGTAGAAGCAAATAACTGGAAATCAGATATAGATAAGGCTAATGTTGTTATCAAACCTCAATCTTGCAAAAGAAGAGTTCAAGGCGGGCTTATCGTGAGCATTCATCTTAAAGAGAAAGGAAAAAGCGATAAAAAATTAGACGAGTACCTTGATTACGGTAACGGTGATTGCGACGATATTGCAACATTAAGCATCAACGGTGGTGCAGCACAACAGGTTACTTTACCGCTCGAATTTTGGCCACTGAAACAATATTAAAAAGAAACATAAGCAGTAGTTTTACCATCTGACGGTTTTACCGCGGATGGTTTTTTGTTTTTTCAGAAAGGCAGTAAAGTCTTAAAGAAAAATTATAGTTGAAATACTTTCAAACTTTCCGTTCTTCAGGTGTTTCCGGCATAACAGCACAGAACAGCATAGGCGAATCTCAAATTTGTTCTAACATAGCATCTTCAACCTTAACTCCATTAATTGATTTGCTTGCTTTTTTACTATGAACTACAAAGAATTTGAGGATGAAATTTTAATGAAGTTGCTTAAAGCCAATGATGAATCTGCTTTAAAGGAAATTTATTTACGCTATTGGAAGGCCTTATACATCGCAGCGTTGAAGAAAGTTCATTCGAAAGAAGCTGCTGAAGAAATTGTGCAAAATGTAATTGTGGGGTTGTGGAGTAAACGAGAAACTTCTCATGTCCATCATCTTGAACACTATTTGAATACGGCTGTTAAATACCAGGTAATAAATTATGTGAAAGCAAAAATTCTTCGTGACAAAAAATTACAGCTTGCCGTTTCAAAACAACCATCTTCTGAAGAGACTTGTGAAAATGGTTTATTACTGAGCGAGTTGTCTGCGGCAATTGATCAAGCCATTAAATTACTTCCCGAAAAAACACAGCTTGTGTTTAAGCTTAACAGATTTGAGAATCATTCTGTAAGGGAAATATCACAGCACATGAATATTTCTGAAAAAGCCGTTGAATACCACATCACAAAATCTCTGAAATCTATTCGTGTTCATTTAAAAGAGTTTGTTTTGCTGCTTACTCTTTTTATTCTTTATTAAACTTTCTTTCAAAAAAATTTTCTTTTTTCTTTTAGGGTAGTTGCTGTTTTGATTGACTATATAATCAAAGCTTGTTAACTGCGATGGATCGTAACGCATTTCATGCACTGCTAAAAAGATATGTCGAAGGAAAATGTTCGGAGCAAGAACGCCATATCATTGATAAATGGTACGAACTTTTAGACGATGGCAATCCTGTGAATGAAGATACAATTGAGTGGAATGAAATAGAAGACCGCTTATGGAATAAGATACACTCTGAAACAATAAGTGACACTGCTTCAGAAAAACACAAAAACAAAAAAGTTTATCTGATCATCAAATGGTTTTCTATTGCTGCAATATTTATTGTAGCGGCGACAGGTGTTTATTTATATACTTCACACAGTCAATCCGCCAATTCCTTTGAAAGCGAAAAGGTGCAGCAAGGTTTATTGGAGGAAACAAATTTTGCTGATGCTTCAAAACAAATAATACTTGAAGATGGAAGCGTTGTAATACTTAAGAAAGATTCAAAGATCGCTTTCCCAAAGCATTTTCCAAAAAACAAACGTGAAGTTTATTTAGATGGTGAAGCATTTTTTACTGTATCGAAAAATGCAGTGCGACCATTCTTTGTCTATAACAATAATTTAGTTGCCGAAGTTTTAGGAACAAGCTTTAATGTGAAAATTATCAACAACAAAATTGAAGTGGCTGTAAAAACAGGTAAGGTCGCCGTATATGAAAATGGTAACAGAGTAAACTTGAGTGCACTGGAGAAAAAAGCAAACGGCGTAATTGTAACACCGAATGAAAAAGTTACTTATTATGTTGAAAACCGGCACTTTGTTACTTCTTTGGTTGATGCTCCTGTTCCTGTAATATCAGACACAGCAAATAATAAACCCGTTGAAGAAATAAAGTTTGTTTTTGATGATACCCCTCTTGCAGATGTATTGCACGCAATTGAAAAAATGTATGGAATTGAAATTATTCTGGAAAACGATGCATTGAAAACTTGTCCTTTCACCGGGGATATAACCAAGCCTGAGCTTTTTAACAAGCTGCAATTTATCTGCGAAGTTTTTGGCGCTTCTTATGAAATTAAAGGCACTAAAATATTAATCAAAGGTGGAAAAGGATGTTCTTAGGAATAACGAACAAGGAACAAGGAATGATGAATATCGAATTAAAGAAGTTCGATGGAGAATGAGTGAATAAAAGATAAGGAGCAAAAAATAAGTGACCACCGAATTTACATGCTTGAAAAAAATGCTTATTCTATAACTAAACTGCTCAATGAAAATGAAAATAAAAACCTTCATCACTTAAAAATTTTGTACATAAAAAAAGCCGACAATATTGAGGCTATTGTCAGCTTTTGAGGTTTCCTCCGACAGGTCGGAGGAGGTGATTTTGTCCGATACCATTGTTCACGTACAAAACCAACACAATTTATGAAAGTAAAACAACTTATTGCAATAAGATTAGCAATGAGATTAATGATTATCCAATTATGTATTCTATCGGTGGTTTTTACCTCTTATGCAAAAGATGCAAGAGGACAGGAAGTATTGAATAAAACTATCTCGCTTTCGGTGGAGAATACAAAACTTAAAGATGTAATTAAACAAATTCAAACTTCTGTAAATGTAAATTTCGTGTTCAGCTCCAGAGTAATTGATGTAAGTAAACGGGTAAGTTTTAACGTTACTCAAAAAAAATTAGGCGAGCTGCTCGATGATGTTTTTAAACCACTCAACATTTATTACAAAGTAATTGATGATGCGATTGTGTTGTATAACAAAGGCGATAATCCGGTGGGCATCAACATTCATGGAACAATAACTGATGCAACCGGCAATCCTTTGATCGGCGCGACTATAGAAGTCAAAGGAACCAACATAAAAACCTTGACTAACGATAAAGGTTTTTTTAGCTTAAACAATGTAGATCAAAATGCAGTGTTAGTTGTTTCTTATGTTGGGTTTGCAACATCAGAATATCCTGTAAACAACAAAACAGAATTCACAATTGCGCTTCAACAACAGGAGAACGGATTGGATCAGGTGGTGGTAATTGGTTATGGTGTACGTAAAAGAAAAGATGTAACGGGTGCGCTTTCAACCGTGGGCTCAAAAGATATTGAGAAAAGCACATCAATGACGCCTGAACTTGCTTTGCAAGGAAGAGCGCCCGGGGTATTTGTTGAAAGCGGTGGTGGTGAACCACAATCACGACCCGTTATAAGAATAAGAGGAGTAAACACTTTTGGTTATTCAGAACCTTTATACGTCATAGATGGTGTACCTATGTATGAAGGTGGCGCAGGTGTAACCGGAGGAGCCATAGGTGATATACGTTCTCCTATAAATATTTTTTCTTTAATCAATCCCGGAGATATTGAATCTATCACTGTTTTAAAA